>ERZ773359.968-NODE-968-length-41254-cov-62.173427_pt1 | contig 41254 bp, 38 predicted proteins | sample MGYA00374955_ERZ773359 | MGnify/ENA primary metagenome ERZ773359 (study PRJEB29098, sample SAMN04486028) | biogas fermenter metagenome | study: EMG produced TPA metagenomics assembly of the Biogas fermentation microbial communities from Germany - Plant 4 DNA1...
TTGGGGTCCTGGGCTATGCCGATTACGCGGTCCATGAAGCCATGGAACTCCTTTCATTTACCAAGGATATCACCCTTTACACCAATGGAATGGAACTCAATATCTCCCCGGCTTCCACGGAACAGATGAATGCATTCAGAGTGAATACAAAGAAGATTAAAGGGCTCTATGGCGGAGAAAGCCTTGAGGGCATAAATTTTGAGGACGGTACAACTGAGGATGTGGACGGTTTGTTTGTGGCTTATGGAAGCGCCTCGGGAGTCAATTTTGCCATGAAGATGGGCATCATGATGAACGGTAATTCCATCGCTTTTAACGAAAAGATGGAGACCAATATTGAGGGATTGTATACTGCAGGGGATTGCACCGGGGTATTCAAGCAGATATCGGTGGCAGTAGGCCAGGGAGCTATAGCGGCAAGAGGCATGATCGATTATGTCAGGAAGCAAAAAAACATAAGGAAATAAAACAAATACAGCGCTCCTTTTGGAACGCTGTATGATTAGAGAAAAATATATATAAAATTAAAATTGTTTCCCGCTCCTCCGGAAAGGAGCGTAAAGGGGGCCGAAAAATCCATTTGTTGCTGCGTTTTATGCTGTGTTTTCAGGGGATCTTCATTGTTTCATCATTCAGTAAATAAAAACTGCGTTTTCTGCTTCAACAATTGATATTATAATCAGAATTGCTACTGAATATAATGATTAAATGCAACAAAATTTTAAGGTATTATCATGCACCAGTCGTGCAAATTATCGGGAGAAAACTGACTAAAAATCGGCTACATCTCAATATAGTTTTTGTAATCCAGCCTGTTCTTCTCGCAAAACTCCATCAATGAGAATATCATTTTTTTGCCTCCGCCTATGCCGGTTTTCAGGAATCTGTACAGATGTGCCGGATCCACACCCAATTCCTTCCCGAATCGATTGTAGTTGCCATTGCAATAATTCTTCATAAGTTCCATCATCTTTTCTCTGCTTAATCTGGGTTTCATAAAACTCATACACCTCGGAAGTTTGATATGCAGGTGGAATATTATTAGAACCACTAACTTAAGATATAATATCCTTAATATTACCATTTGTAAAGGGCATATCCTGCACAGCAAATTGAGGGATATCCTGGGCAGGTATAGCAGGAATGCGGCTGTAACAGCCGATTATAACCATGGAGACCCTTGGTCTTTCCCGGATGAAACCATAAGAATAAATAGGATATATTACTCATAAACATAATCATGGATTGAGACATGAGGTGTTGGTATGAAAGCGTTAAGACTGATTGCGGCAATTATGGCCGTGCTGATGGCCTTTTTGCTGTGTTCATGCGGGAAGGATAAAGAGACCATAGGTGAGCAATTGACCGAAGAAGATCTTGAGCCGGTTAGCAGTATTGTGATAAATGAGGAGGAGGCCGCGGTTCTCAACGAGAAGGTGCCGGTATGCCTCTACTTTGGAGATGAACAGCAGAACAAGCTGGTTAAGGAAATACGATACCTGGATATTGATGAAGCCAAGAAGGGGGCCTCCACACTGGCATCAGCCATAGTGAAGGAATTGATCTCAGGTCCTAAAGCCAAGGGGTTATCCCCTGTCCTTCCAGAAGGAGTCTCCTTGAGGTCGCCTGTAACGCTGGAAGGGCGTGTTGCTACAGTAGACCTTACCAAGGAATTCATCGACAACCATCCCGGAGGCAAGACCCTGGAGGAATTAGCGGTTTATTCCATTGTTAATGCCCTGACCGAACTCAAGGAGATTGAGCGGGTTAAGATCATCATCAATGGGAAACAGGCAAAAAATTTCAAGGGGAATCTGGAACTGGATAAGGAGTTCCCCAGAAATGAGGCTATCATCAACAAGGAAGTGGGCATGGCAAGGCCAGAAGATGGCGGACTTGTACCGGTTTCGGGCGACGATTCCGATGACGCTGCCAATACCCTGATGGACGGAGAAGATCCGCTTGAATAATCAAGGAAAGATATGTATAATCAATCTGACTGAAGGTGAAGCTTAACAGTCTTAATAAGCCTGAACACAGGGGAGCAAATATGCTCCCCTTATGGATTATATTTAAGAAGCTCAGCTGAGAGCTGCGGTCCGGGTATTTACCTATATAGGACAATGGACTTTATCTTCTATATATACCATCACATGATTGGAGGAGGAATGGGATGGACAAGAAAATAAGGGTTGTGGTACTCTTTGGCGGTCAGTCTTCGGAACATGAGGTTTCCAGGATATCGGCCAAAAGCGTGCTGGAGAACATGGATCCCAATCGTTATGATATTCACATGATCGGGATAACAAAAAACGGAGAATGGCTGAGATATAATGGCGACATTAAACACCTTGCCTCAGGCGAGTGGGAGGGCATTGCCAGAGCCAACCTGATTTCGGAGTCCATCCGGGCTGTGGGGGATGCCGCCACTTGCATGGATTTAATAGCAGTCAGAGGTCAGGATGGCAGGACCGAAACCGTGGATGTTGCTTTTCCGGTTCTTCACGGCCCCAATGGCGAGGATGGATCGGTTCAGGGATTGCTGCAGCTGGCAGGTGTTCCTTATGTGGGCTGTGATATATTGTCATCGGCGGCCTGTATGGATAAGGAATTCACAAAACTGGTGCTGAATAATGCAGGGATACCCCAGGCCGGGTATATTAAGGTGCTGCGTGATGAAATAGAGGGGTCAATTCAGGTTATAAAAAGCATGGTCGATGAGCGGATCGGGTGGCCCTGTTTCGTGAAACCGGCCAACGCAGGATCGTCGGTTGGCGTGTCAAAAGTCAGGGAGCCGGAAAACCTCTTGGAGGCATTGCGCCAGGCGGCAAAATATGATAACAAAATATTAATTGAAGAATTCATTGATGGAAGGGAACTGGAGTGCGCTATATTGGGAAACCAGCATCCCATGGCTTCTGTGGTGGGCGAGATCAAACCCAGCAATGAGTTTTACGACTACAACGCAAAATATCTCGATGGTAAATCGGATACAATAATTCCTGCGGATATAGAGCCACAGGTGGCGGAACAGATCCGGAACTATGCGGTTAAAGCTTTCAAGGCACTGGGATGCTCCGGGCTTTCGAGAGTTGATTTCTTCCTTGAAAATGGTACCAACAAGGTGATACTAAATGAAATCAACACCATGCCCGGTTTTACCGAAATCAGTATGTACTCCAAGCTTTGGGCGGCCAGCGGGATTCCCTATCCTGAGTTGATCGACCGGCTCATACAGCTGGCCTTCGAAAAGCATGAGCAATCAATCAGATCATATGAAAGGACATAGTTGTGGAAAAACAGGTGCTCATTACAGTAGACAGCAAGATGGATGACTTAAGCGGTGAGAATAATGCTCTGAGCCTGGTGACCGAAGGCAAGCTGCTGGTGGAGAATGACGAGTATGTGCTGAGCTATGAAGAAAGTCAGATTACTGGTTTGAATGGAACCACAACCGTTATCAGGGCATCAAACGACTCGGTAACACTCATTCGCCACGGAAGTGTCAGCTCCATGATGCTGTTTGAGGTTGGCAAGACCCATCTCACCGACTATCAGACCCAGTACGGATCCATCATGCTGGGCATAACTGCCCAGAAGGTGGATGTCAACATGAATGAGAGCGGTGGGCAGATCAATGTTGACTATATCGTGGAGTACAATAGAGCCTATGGCGGAAAGAACTCCATCAGCGTAAAGATACAGGAGATAACGGGGAACCGTTCATTGTCCTGACAGGAACTTGCCTGTCCAATAAAATAAAAAGGGATGAACAACAGTATGAACAGTATTTATGAAAAGATACACCAGCAGATCAAAAAGGCCGTAACAGATGCCTTTTTAACCTGTGCCAACAACAAGAGCATCCCCCAGGTGGAGCTTCCGGAGATTTCGGTGGAGGTTCCCAGGGAGAGAGGGTTTGGTGATTTTTCCACCAATATCGTCATGCAGGTGGCCCGACAGATAAAGATGCCTCCCAGAAAAGCTGCAGAGCTTCTTATCCAGGCCATGGATCTGACCGGCACCTATATCGAAAAGGTGGAATGCGCAGGACCCGGGTTCATAAATTTCTATCTGAACCGGCAGTGGCTTTATGATGCTCTGAGACTGATACAGGAGAAGAAGGAGCATTATGGCGAACTGGACATGGGCAAGAACATCCGTGTAAATGTGGAATTCGTCAGCGCCAATCCCACAGGCCCGCTTCATATGGGAAATGCCAGGGGCGGTGCTTTGGGAGACTGCATAGCCAGTGTTTTAAAGAAGGCCGGATATGATGTTACCCGCGAGTACTACATAAATGACACGGGTAACCAGATTGAGAAACTAGGGATCTCTTTGGAGGCACGATACCTTCAGCAGCTGTTGGGAGAGGACAAAGTGGCTTTTCCCGAGGACGGCTACCATGGAGAGGATATTATAGAACACGCCAAGGATTATATCTCTAAATACGGCGATGCGCTCCTTGAGGAGACTCCCGAGAAACGCCGTGAAATACTCGCTCAGTACGCCCTCCCCATCAATATTGACAGGATCAGAAAGATGCTTTCCTCCTACGGCATAGAATATGATGTCTGGTTCTCTGAGAAATCTCTTCATGAAAGCGGTGAGGTGGACGAGACCATAAAATTCCTGACGGATCATGGTTATACCACTGAAAAGGAAGGCGCCATATGGCTCAATGGGGAGAAACTGGGCCTTGAAAAGGATGAGGTGCTGGTCAGGAACAATGGCGTTCCTACCTATCTGGCTGCAGATATTGCCTACCATCGCAATAAATTTGTAAAACGCGGCTTTGACTGGTGCATCAATCTGTGGGGAGCCGACCATCATGGACATGTTGCCAGAATGAAAGCGGCCATGACCCCGTTCGGTGTTGAAGAGGACAGGCTTGAGGTTGTTCTGTTTCAACTGGTTCGTCTGTACAGGAACGGAGAGATCGCCCGCATGTCCAAGAGGACGGGTAAGTCAATTTCCCTGGAGGATCTTCTGGAAGAGGTGGGACGTGATGCTGCACGCTTTTTCTTCAACCTGAAAACATCGGGAAGCCATCTGGATTTTGATCTGGATCTTGCAGTCAGTCAGTCCAACGAGAATCCGGTCTATTATGTACAGTATGCCCATGCACGCATATGCAGCCTGATAAGGAAACTCAGGGAGGAAGAAGGCGTCATTTTAAAGGATACTGACAGTATTAATCCGGAGCTGCTTATAGAAAGCGAGGAACTGGATCTTATCCGGAAGCTCTCTGAGTATCCGGAGGAGGTGCGTCTTGCCGCAAAAGCCCTGGAGCCAAGCAGACTCACACGCTATGTGATGGATGTGGCAGCTAATTTCCACAGCTTCTACAACGCCTGCCGTGTGAAAGGCGTGGAGGAGCCTTTGATGATGGCGCGCCTGATGCTTGTGGATTCTACCCGTATTGTAATTAAAAATGTACTAGATCTTATAAGCATCCACGCTCCGGAAAAAATGTAAAATACAATCAGACTTTTCTCATATAAAGATGTACTTATTAGGAGGAATAAAAAGATGAGCCTGTACAGTGAATGGCGTGACAAACTGGAGAAGAACAGAGAAAACGGCACCGACGAAGCCTTTTTCAACAACTATATCAGTGCCGAGACAGAAGCCTACAGGAACATACTGAAAAGCGGCAGCACTCAGATCAGCGGCAAGCTTTCAGAGCTTGCTGAGACCTATCAGATGGATGATGTCACCTTTATGGGATTTCTGGATGGCATAAATTCAAGCCTGGACAACGGTATGGATCTTGAGTCCCTGAAACCCGACAGCGAGATCACACTCTCCATCAATCTAGAGAAGCTGTTCTACAATATGCTTGAGGCGAGGGCAGACTGGCTCTATGGGTTGGAGGAATGGGACGGCCGCCTTACTGAGGAGAAGCGAAAGGAAATTCGCAGAAAATTCCACGAAGATCACCGTGCCGTAAGGACCAAGGTGGGCAGAAACGATCCCTGTCCCTGCGGCAGCGGCAAGAAATATAAGAAATGCTGTGGTGCCTGAACCATAGCATTTGCGGAGGACGGGTATGCTGAAGGTTAAGAATTTGTCAAAAAGATTTGATAAGGTGCAGGCAGTTGATGGTGTTTCCTTTGAGGTTATGCCGGGCGAGATAGCTGTTCTGCTTGGTCCTAACGGAGCCGGCAAAAGCACCACCATCAAATCCATAGCGGGACTTTTGCGCTTTGAAGGACAGATACTTATCAACAACATTGGAAACAAGGAAGTCGAAGCCAAGCGTGCATTTGGTTACATACCTGAGTCCCCCGCATTCTATGAAAACCTGAATGTATGGGAACATCTGGAGTTTATTGCCCGTGCCTACAGCCTGAAGGACTGGCAGGATACGGCAAACCAGCTCCTTGCCCGGTTTGATATGGACGACAAAAAAGAAAAGCTTGGGAAGGAGCTGTCCAAGGGCATGCAGCAAAAGCTCAGCATTTGTTGTGCCTTATTGATAAATCCCAGGATGATCATGTTTGACGAGCCTATGATGGGGCTGGATCCCAAAGCTATCAAGGAACTGAAATCCATCTTCATGGAACTGAAGAAATCTGGATGTGCAGTATTGATAAGCACCCATATCATCGACAGCATAGATGAGGTTTGGGATAAGGTACTCATCATGAATAAGGGCAGGATTGTCCTCATTCGGACACGAAATGAGCTGAACAAAAAGGGTGAGTCCCTGGAAAGAATATTCTTTAAGGCCACTGACAGCAAAAGGGAGGGTAAAAAATGAGAGCCCTTCTTTTTCTGATCAGAAAAAACCTGAAGAACATCATCAAATCAGCCTTTAAAAAGCCACTGGTGTTAATCGGCTATATAGTTGCTCTCCTTTTCATCATTGGCATGATTTTTGCAGCCTTTGCCATGCCCAGCGGTCTGGTGAGAACCTCTTCGCCTGAATTATTCAAGGGCATCATGATGCTGGTCTTCACCTTTCTCTACTATACATCCTTAAAGCTTGGGGTCGAAAAGGGCAGCAGCTTTTTTAGGATGGCCGATGTCAATATGGTCTTTACTTCACCGCTGCGTCCCAATAAAATCCTGGTGTACGGCATTATCAAGCAATTAGGTGGAACACTGCTCCTGGTTGTTCTTGCACTGTTTCAGATTCCCAACCTGAAGAATAATTTTGCCTTTGAACCCCATGGAGTTCCAGTGCTGCTATTGTCGGTTGTAGCCTATACACTGGCATACCCTCTAATCAGCATGGTCATCTACTCCTGGACTTCAGCCAGTAAGGAAAGAAAAAAGCTGATGAAGCGCATCATTGATATGGCAGCAATTATTGTGGCATTGATATTTCTTCTTGACCTTAGCCAAACCAGGAATTTCACTCAATCCCTGAGCAATGTCTTTGGCAGTCCTGTTGCCCATTACTTTCCCATCATTGGCTGGACCGGATCTATTGCCTCGTCAGCGGTCAGCGATTTTAATACATCTTTCTATGTTGGGGCGACGGGCATGCTGATTGTGATAGCAGGTCTGTCCCTGCTGCTTTACAAGATGAAGCTGGACTATTATGAGGATGTACTGGCAGCTACCGAATATGCTGAAGCGGTCATCAAGGCCAAGCGTGAAGGAAGGAACATGACCTTTAACCTAAGGACCAGGAAAAATATCCGGAACGGATTTTCGGGTGTGGGAGCCAAGGCTTTGTTTGCAAAAAATATGCTGGAAATCAGAAAGAGCTCCATGTTCTTATTATTTGACAGAATGTCAGTATCAGTTATTCTATCTGCTATTATGTTCAAGCTGGTCATGCCGTCGGAAACCACGGACTTATCCATGCTCATGATCCTTGCTTTCAGTTCGTACATGCTGCTTCTTATACAGTCCCAGGGAAGATGGGCAGTTGAGGTGGAAAAGCCCTTCATCTTTCTGATTCCGGCATCGCCCTACGAGAAGCTGTTTTATGCCAGCCTTTCCGATCATGTGAAAAACCTGTTTGATGGGATAGTGCTCTTCACTCTTTCCGGTATCTTATTTGGAGCCGATGTTCCAACCATCCTGATGAGCGCTCTGTCTTATACCTGTTTCGGTGCGGTATTCATGTATTCCGACGTACTGGCAAGGCGCTTGTTTGGCCGGGTTCACAGCAAGGGACTGATGATCTTTGTCAAGATCATTTTATCCATCGTCCTGATTGTGCCGGGTATCATCGCTGCAGTAATTGCCGGCATAGCCACAGAAAGCGAGTTTTTGATCATCGGCGCCCTGGGAGCCTGGGCTTTTGTACTGGCTATAACCCTGTTCATCTTTTCAGGGGGCATATTCAACAATGTGGAGGCCGCTTCCTGAGCCGCCCGGTATTGCGGCGTAAATAGGTGCTTAATGTTGAACACAAGATTCGAAACCATGAAGATCTGGATCAGATCATGGCACTCTATCGTGGTTCCTAATGACCTTAAAAGGGGATGCAGAGCGCCTGAAGCAAGTCTGGCATTATATCATGACTAATCAGGACCGTTACCGGTACGTTATAGCCGAGGAGAACGGCAAGATATTGTCAACATACAACATCGTCATTGATCCCAACCTGCCCCGTGCTGCCAGACCCTATTCAGTGATTGATAATGTTATTACCCACCCTGAAGCCAGAAGAAGAGGTTTTAGCAGGGCGGTGGATTATACGCACTCCCTGTAAACCTGCCGGGTTTTTTCTATCATGGCGCTGACCGAGAATTCCTTCATAACGGTTTCAAGGCCATTTCTGCCGTATTCTTCCCTCAGCAGGCTGTTCTCAAACAGAAGCCCCATGGCATTGGCCATCCCGTCGATATCGCCAAACTGTATACGGATTCCGCATTTACTCTCATCGTTGACGATCTCGCCAGTTCCACCCACATCTGTGGTTATAACGGGCAGCGAGCAGGCCATGGCTTCAAGAATGGAGATGCCAAGCGCCTCATATTGTGAATGGCAGATATAGATATCGCTTCCCTTGAGTATGTTTCTTACATCGCTCCGGTAGCCGGCAAATATGATATGGTCTGATACCCCAAGTTCCCGAGCAAGGTTTTTACATTCCTCAAGCGTTTCCCCGTCGCCTACAAGCAGGAAAACGGCTTTTTTCCCAGAGAAAGCGGGGCCATGGGTTTCAAAGAGCCTTGCGATGGAGCGGATGAGGAAACTGTGTCCCTTTTCCGGGCTGAAACGCGCTATGGATACGGCTATCAGGCTGTTTTTATCGATGCCCAGTTCCTCCCTGATACCGGATGATGAGTCCTTTGTAAAGTAATCCACATCCACGCCGTTATGGATAACGCCGATGTCCCGTGGCTGCATACCCTGCATTATAAGGGAGCGTTCCGCGGCATGACTTACGGCGATGGTCCTGGTATTGTTGAATGAAATAAGTTTGTTCAGTATTTTGTCCGCAGGGTGGCCGGTATGGGTCATATGGCATGTGTTTACAACATATACCCTGTTTCCGAACAGGCGGGATATAAGAGCGATGTAGAATTCCCTCAGAAACTGGGTATGCACAATATCGATATTAAGCTTCCGGCAGAGCCCGGCAAGGGACAAGGCCGCTTTTAAATCAAAGCGGCTTTTCATTTCCAGCCTGTATACAGGAATCCCCAGTTCCCTCATGCGGTCGACAAGCGGGCCTTCTTCATTGTATGCGAAAAAAACCTCAGTCCCAGCTCCATGAAGCTGACGGGCAAGAGTATGTACATAGCGTTCCGTTCCGCCCTTTCCCGCATGATTTATAAGATAAAGTATCCTAAGCATTCCTGCACTCCTAATTTCCGCCCGACCCGGCGGATTCTCATACCAATAATGTAACATCCTGTTCAATGCCTGATCAAGGTTAATATTTGGGCTTTCCCAACGCTGTGCCGGTGATGTGCAGGAAGGAATACATTAACAGCTTGTCTAAGCCGCTTTATAAGCGTATAATGATTAAAGTCGGATTGCTTTCATGGCTCAGCGCCTCAAAACCCGGCTGATCATATTCTACCGTAAACCTTTATAAAGGAGTTGTCTCCATGATCATTGATGACAAAGGCAGATTATTTAAAAAGATCAATCTCATCGATTTGCTCATCATTCTTATCATTGTGGCGGCCGGTTTTTTTGTCTACAACAAATTCGGGAAGGCAAAGATCGTCACTCCTCTTGCGAGGCAGGAACCCGTCGCCATTACCTTTATAATCGAAAGCCTTCCCGAGTATGCAGCAGACAGCGTTGAAACAGGCGATCCTGTCACCGACAGAGTGACGTCCGCGTATCTGGGTAATGTTACAAAGCTGGAAAAGAATCCTGACATAACCTTTGGCGTTGATAACGAGGGGAAGGTTGTACGCTCTTCAAAAGAAGGCTACTGTTCGCTGGAGTTCACAGTCGAGGGTACCGGGGTATTCGATGGTAAGGTTGTGAATATCGGAAACACCAACTACTATGTCTACCGGGAAACCACTTTATACGTGGGCGATACCATGCTGTTCACCCGGATTAAGGATATTGAAAAGAAATAGGGAGATCGGTCTTGTTCGAGAGCAGCGTTATAGTACAATGGCTGACAAAGCCTGTCCAATATTTCATAAAGCTCTGGCGGGACAGCCTTACCTATAGGCTGATCTGCTGTTTTTCGTCCTGGTTCGTGAATGTATGGAACAACAGCAGTATAATAGGCTGGTTCAGAAAGGACGGCGTTCTTGTCAGGATGTGGGAGCACAGCGCCATACTGCGGTTTGCCGACTGGTTGCTGAACCTGATCCCTAACCTTTTGGGAAGTCTGTACGACCGCCTGAAGCCATGGTTCCAGAAGAGCCTTATCTACAGAGTGCTGAATTTCCTTGCCGGGCATGTGGCAGAGCTTGGCGCTCTGTTTGTCCTGGCATCCCTGATCATCCCTTATTCATACTGGAACAACCGTTACAGCACCCTTGCGGCTGTGATCCTTTTGGGGCTGTTCCTCATAAAAACAATGGGCGACAGAAGCGTCAAATTTGCCGTCAAGGCCATAGACCTGTTTATGTTCCTGTTTATGTTGTGCATACTCCTGGCACATGTCTTTTCAGCATACCCGCAGCTCAGTCTTAGATTTCTGGTCTTTTACGGTACCGACTTCCTTATCATGCTGATCCTGGTGAGCAGCATCAGGACAAAAGAACAGTTTTCCACCGTCCTGGAGATTATCATGGTTGGCGTTGCCCTGGCAGGTCTGTACGGTTTCTACCAGGGGATTGTGGGCGTTCCGGTAATACAGAGCCAGGTGGACCTTGACCTGAACGAGGGTATGCCAGGGCGAGTATTCTCGGTTTTCGGAAACAGCAATATCTTTGCCCAGATCATCGTAATGTTTGTTCCTTTCTTTGCGGCAATAATCCTTAGCGCCAGGGGATGGCAGAAGAAGGCGCTTTTCCTGGTGGCGGCGTTGCCGTCATTGGCCGCTCTTCTTATGACCTATTCCAGATCGGGATATGTGGGTCTTGCAGTTACAGCCCTGGTCTTCGTGTTCCTTGTAAGAAGGAGCCTCATCCCCCTGTTTGCTGTCCTGGGTATACTGGCTGTACCCTTCCTTCCCGACACCGTTATAAGGAGGATCTCCACAATAACAAACCTGGAGGACACATCCATCACGTACAGGTTTGAGATAATCGAGACCATGTGGCCGGTCGTAAAGGATTTCTGGTATACCGGCATTGGCCTTGGAAGCGACGCGGTAAAAAGGGTTACCGAGAACTATGAAGTGATAACCAAGAGCACACCTCTTCATGCCCATAACCTCTATATCCAGATCTGGCTTGAAACCGGCATAGTGGGAGTACTCTCCTTCGCCGGCTGGATGGTTCGCACAATAAAGAAATCCCTGCGCGTCGTATTCGGCAGGGAAGTGGATCCGTATCTTCAGAATGCTTTAAAAGCCGGTGTTTCAGGCCTTATAGGGCTTCTGGTCATAGCCATTGTTGAGTATGTCTGGTATTATCCCCGAGCCATGATGCTGTTCTGGGTTTTCATGGGCCTTACGATCTCTGCTTTCAGGCTGGCTGCCCGGACTTCCGGGGAAGAACGGAAAGATGGCTGATTACCCTTATTCAAGGGAGTTTTTCAGATAGCCTAAAGACCTCTGCCTTTCCTTCTCAAGTTTTTCCATAACCGTCCCATAATCGATCCCTGTTCCGATGAGCTCTATAATCGACCGGCTCCGGGCTGGATGTATAAGTCGGTCTGAAAGTTCCAGCCTTTCAAGCAGGCTGGTGAGGCGTGAACCCACGGACTTTCGGGATGTTCCTCCGGTTTCGAAACAGAAGAACTCCTTTTTGAATAGTATGGCGAAAACAGTTCCATGGAAGGAGTTTGTGCACACAAAGGCCGAATCCCTTATAAGCCCTAAAAACTCCTTGGGACCGGCATCATAGATGCGTTCTATCGCCCCGGGAATGGGCTTTCTGGAACCGCAGAGGGCAATAACCGGGAGTTTCAGGTTTTCGGAGATGCTTCGGATTGTGTCGGAGAATGGCGCAGGGTCGGTTATAAAATAGCACAGGATGTATGGTCTGCCTTTCCTTTCACCGGAGCAGACCCGGAGCCAGTCAGATTCCTCAAGAAGCATGGTGGGGTCAAGAACCACTTCTGTATCCCTACCGGTGAGATTCCGGATGATTTCAGAACCGGACTGTTCCCTTGCAGAAAGGGCATAAAAACCTGATAAGTATTCTTTCAATACTTCGGTATAGGGTTTGGGAATGGCGCTGAGGCCAAAGCTAGGAGCATATGCTATCCTTTTTTTATCACCGGCAAAGGGCATGAAGAAAGCCGGATCGAAACCCTCTGGCCTGAAGATCATGGGATTCCATATCTGGTCGCTTCCGCACAGGTAGCAGTCATAAGCCGGCGGGTCCGCCATAAGATCCTCATTGCTGGTGTAGCGCTTTCCACCGAGCTTCATATGCTTTTTCACAAAGCTGCTGAACCGCTGATGCCTCCTTCTGAAAGAAGGGAGGTGCAGCAGGGTGTGAATATTGGACAGTATGGCCCCGGGCGAGGCGCCCTTCTTAAAGAGGCTGCTACCCTCGATAGTGTCTGGGCGTACATAATCTATGATTTCGCAGGAATAACCCAGGTTTTCTACAGTCTTATGAAGGGCGTAAGCTTGAAGCTGGGCTCCGTAATGGTGGGCATAATGGAATGTTATTAAACCTGTCTTCATTAATATCACTGAACCTTTCCCAAAGGCTTTGCCTTTATCAATAGACCCTGAAGCAAAAGCTTATGGTTTTCCATACAGCGCTATGTTCAGGCCGTTCTCCTCCTGGAGAAAACTGCCCGTACCCTGAGCAGGATATCCCGGGCCGTGTTCCTTTCCATGATAACATTTCCCAGAACGAATACAAGCAGGCACCAAAGACCCGTTGGAATGGCCCAGAGGAGCCAGCCAAGGTACCCGTTTGGGGTTCTGTCCATGATATTGAGGTACTGTAGCGGAGGCAGTATGCTTATAGCAGTCAGGATGAGCATCCGGACCAGGCGCCTTACAGTCATCGTTACAGGCAGTTTTGTCAGCACCCTTGGAATAAAGATGACAAGATCGATGGTTCTGTAAAGGTTGGACACCACTGAACCCAGGAGCACTCCCGCAATTCCAAGGCTGGGAGCCAGGGCTACCGAGACCACAATATTGATGATGGCCTGAGCCAGTGTCTGATACTTGGTTTCCTTATATAGACCCGCCGAGATGACCAGCATGCCCTGGGGTGTCTTGGCATTGTATAGCAGCCCTGAAAACACAAAAAGGAGGCCGATCTCGGGGCGGATATAGTTTACATCTGTCAGATCCTGTGTGTAGATTCTGATGAAGGGCATGATAAGGATGGCGGCACAGGCGTATGCCCAGCCCAGGAGGCCATAGTAGAGGTACTCATATTGCTTATAGGCTCTCTGGAATATATCTTTTTGATTTCTGACCAGCATATCCCCGAATATGGCAGAAAGGCCGTTGTTGAATGTGGAGAGGATGGCAAGGACACTTGCAAAAACCATATTGTATACGGTATAGACACTGCTCTCCAGGAGCCCGCACATGAAGGTGATGACCAAAAGGGGCGTTCCTACAGTAACCGCTCCAAGGATCTGCAGGATCAAAGAATCCCAGCGCTTGTCCAGTGCCTTGAAATCAGGCTTGGCCTTAAAGTCAAGGTTCCTGTATCTTGTTCGGGCATAGATGATATAGGCAAGGGTGCGGATGATGAAACTGCTGAGGGAAAAAAGCCAGACCAGCACAATATCAAGATGCATCCGAACCAAAACAATAATTATTATGGCGTTGAGGGTAGCGCCCATAGCATTGATCAGGGAAATGACATAACTTTTTTGGTCAGCAGTGAAGAGGGCTTTGTACTTGCCTATGGCGAAGAATTCCAGTGCCCCCTGGGCGCCGATGATCAGAACCAGCATCCCCATGGCCAGCGGGCTGATACCCTCCTTCTGAACAAAGGCAGGATAGACGAATGTTCCGATCAAAACCAACCCGGAGAAAATAAGGCCCGAGTAATTATATAGTCTGTTAGCACCCGACAGTATACCATTGATCCTGTTCTGGTCATTGTCTGCCAGGGGCTTGTAAAGGGCATATACGGCCGCAAAAGCCAAGCCGCCTTCCACAACGCTGATATACTGGGTGAATTGCCTGATGGAATTAACAAGGCCGTTGGTGGCAGAACCATACTCCAGGGCAATGATCCGCGGAAGGATCAGATTGATGATCATATTTACAATCTGGAGCAGCATGGCACTGCTTGTATTATACAGAGAAAGCTTTGATCTCAAACCTTTACCTCCCTGAAAATCATCCGGAGCTCCTAATTAATTATACCCTCTTTAGCTTTTTAAGTCTCTCGATGGAACGTGGACCAAGAATCCTTTTAACAGATAACTTTAGTGTTTGCACAAAGGGATTCATATACTTCCTTCTTAACGATGAAAACCGCATCCCCCTGATCAAATCCTCAAAAAACAAAGCTCTGGAACGGGGCATGGGTGCCGATTCTGTCACTCGCGGGTTTCCTGAGGCGGCTTCACTGAAGGAGGTTTCCATCAGGTAACATTTATCCCTGATTGATTCCAGGGCAGCCTGCCCTTTTGGAGTATTGGATATTACCAATGAAACCCCTTTATTATCCAGTGTATCAATTCCCTCAAGTCTTTCCGCGCCCCAGAAATCAGCCAGAGTAAGATCGGCCTGGGAACGGGGATGCCTGAATTGGCAACTGTAGCAGCTTTTACGACTGAGCAGGTTCTTCCCGAATCCGATAAAGAAAGTGTCGTTCACAGCGGTACGCCGGTAGAAGCGGCCATTTTTAAAGCCAATAAACATGCAATAATTCTTCCACCCGTCTTTCTTATCCCTGAAGGATATGGCGGCAATATCGCCTTTGTACCGCTTCTTCATATCATCAAGGTACATGGACCATACTTTTGGTGATGGGACTCCGTAGCAGACCACATCTATGGTGAGAAGCTCCGGGTACGGTTTTCCGAGGAAGGACATGAGTCCGGCGATTTGGCAGCCGGTACCCGAAAACAACACCGGCCTATGTTCCTTAAGGAGCTTCTCGGCCTCCCTGTAGCACCCGTCTATATCGCTCTGGACATATTTTGACCTTCTAAGGGAATCCAGCTCCGATAGATTTGAAATACCGGTATGCCTGACCATGAAACCCTCATCGAAGGCGGCACCAAAAACCGTGCCCCCCCGGAGGAGACAGGATTCGGCGAACATGGAAAACAAACCGCCGGAGGAACTGTTGAGACGTATGTCATCATCGGTGCTCCAGGCGGCCCATGCTCTGGGAAAGTCGGTTTCCCGGGTTGAGTCCAGGCTGAAATCAGCTTGCAGGACTGGACATACCTTTTTACACAATCCGCAGTCATTACATCTTTTTTCATCAATCAGGGGAATCAAAAACCCCTCATCGTTGGGAATCATGGAGATGCACTGCCTCGGGCAGCGTTGGGCGCAAGCCGAGCAGCCGACACAGCTATCCATGTTATCAAGTATATTTCGCATAAAAACTCCTGTTATCACTTACTGGTCGGGTTTTAAATATTATAGCACAGCACGTGACTGGGCAACAACCGCGCATGTCGCTGCAAACACCGGTTTCAAGGCGATTTGAGCGGCGGAAGGGTTTACGCCTTGAATTTTCCAAGATATAATGTTTAACTATGAAAGATGCTTAGATTGCAATTAGTTATCCATCACGGTTTACAGCCGAAGACTCGACTGAAACATTCTACAAAGGAGCCACAGGTATGAGAAAAACAGGTATTCTTCTATTGCTGGCCGTCTTTTTACTCACATGTTCCACCATACCCCCGGTTTTTGCGAGCAGTCCTGCGCCATTATTGCCGGAGATTGAAGCTGACAGTTATATTCTGATAAATGCAGCAGATAACCGGGTGCTTTGCGAGAAAAACCCCGACAAAAAACTGTATCCTGCCAGCACAACAAAAATTATGACAGCCATCCTTGTACTGGAATCGGGGTATTACGATCAGACAACCACTGTCAGCAAGGCTGCTGTAGATGGTATCGGCATTAACGGATCCAATGTGGCTCTTAAGGAAGGAGAAATCGTTCAGTTTAAGGATCTGCTCAGGATGACCCTGATAAGTTCAGCTAATGATGCTGCCAATGTACTGGCGGAGGGCGTAGGGGGCAGTATTCCCGATTTTGTTGCCCTCATGAACCAGAAGGTTAAAGAGCTTGGGGTGTCAAACACCCATTTATCAAACCCTTCAGGCCTGGATGTGGAAGACGGGTACCCAGAGCATCAGACCACGGCACGCGATCTGGCACAGATCATGCGCTATGCTACCAGTAATCATATCTTCAGGGAGATCATCGGGGAAACCGAATATGTCCTGCCAGTTACCAACTTCCATCCCGAAGGCCGGGGCAGCAGGAAGAGTACCGACCTGTTATTGACCCAGCCCAAATACCAGTCGGATAACTTTACTGTTGTGGGAGGGAAAACTGGCTATACGAAGGCAGCCCAGAATGTGTTTGCTGCCTGCGCAAGAAATGGGGACGGGATTGAACTGATCCTTGTCCTTATGAAGCATCCCAGCCGAAATAGGATGTTTGAGGATGCCTACAAGCTGTTTGAATATGGCTTTGAACTGGTGCGTCATGACAGCCGCCTGCAGACTGTAGGATTCTATGATATACGGTATAGAGAATCGGCGGACATCATCCATAAATTCTATGAGAACGGTTATATCAGCGGAAATGGAGAGGGTCGTTTTGACTATGCCGGAAATGTTACACGGGAGGAATTTCTTCAGGTGCTGGGAAGGGTCAGGGGCTCTGTTACGGCCGCAAGCGGAAATGATCTGGCCCAGTCATGCCTGAATGCGGCTATCGACCAGGGGATACTGGATGAAAGCTGGAGAGGTACAGGAAACACGCCCATGACCCGTGGCGATGCCATAACCATCATGAGCAGGCATATTGTCTCCCGGCTGGATGTCTTTGAGCTTCTGACTTACATGATTAAGATCAAGGATCTCAATACCGTTCCGGTATCTTCAAGATGGGATGTGCTAAGAGTATACAAGACAGGAATCATTACCGTTATGGATGATGGCACCATTGGCTTTGATGATCTGATAAGCAAAGAGGAAATGGTTTTGATACTCGATAGGTATGCCCGATACCGGGATACTGCGTTGAGCACGATCCTCGCCATTGCGGGGCATATCAGCCCCATCAGGGCAGTAGCATTATCCTTTTGCGGCCCTTAGAGAATGTCCTGAACATGCCATTGGAAGGGCGGCTGTTCTCATTTAAGCAAGGAAAAGACCGGGCTGAATGGACTTAACCAGCCCGATTCTTGTGAAACCCGGTCTTAATACTTTCTTTTAGATAATATGGCCCACCTGCTGATCAATAATTTTCAACATTCAGGTAGAAGTGAGCCCTGGGATGGTCGCAAACGGGACAGACCTCAGGTGCTTCTTCCCCGTAATGGATATGCCCGCAGTTTCCGCAGATCCAGGCCTGTTTTCCTTCACGGCGGAACACCTTGCCTTCCCTGATGTTGTCCAGCAGCTTCTGATAACGCTCTTCATGATGCTTCTCAATGGCCGCTACACCTTCAAAAAGCTCGGCAATCTTGTCAAAGCCTTCTTCCCTAGCCGTTTCAGCAAATTTTTTGTACATGTCGCTCCATTCATAGTGCTCGCCTGCTATGCAGTCCAGCAGGTTTTCTTCTGTGGATGGAATTCCATCATGAAGCAGCTTGAACCAGATCTTGGCATGCTCCTTTTCATTATTGGCTGTTTCCTCAAAAAAGGCTGCAATCTGGTTAAAACCTTCCTTCTTTGCCTTGGAAGCATAGTAGTTGTATTTGGTTCTTGCCTGGGCTTCTCCTGCGAATGCTGCCCACAGATTGGCTTCTGTTTTTGTACCTTTCAGCTGCATAATTACCTCCTATTAGTATGAATTTTGAAAATCAATTTATCACACAAATCATACCATAATCTCGTATTATAGACCAGCTATAACATTTCCGGCACTCTGTCCGGAAGGCATAGTTTGCAAGTTGAAGGAAAGGTTTAGAATTATGCTGAACCTGTATCCGTGTAAATCGTCGAATATTTTGTATGCGATTTGGACGAAAGGATGAACTCCAATGAAAAAGGTCTGTACGGCCATGGTTTTATTAACAGCCCTGATCCTGGGAGCTTGTGCCGGTATAAAACCGGCATCCACCCGGTCTGAAAAGCAGGCAGCGCCCGATCTTGACCTCATACAGCCTGATGATCCCGGGGGAAATAACACAGCCCCTGTTGAAAAGGTGGCCGATAACACCCAGGAAACGAGCCGCTCTGTTCATTCCAGGCCTTCTGATCTGCCCCATGGGATTAAGTCCCGGCCAATAGCGTATGATCTTGTTTCTGATCCCCTGCCTGACGACGTAGCGTCTATAATTAAGGAGCACAGTGAAAAGGCGGGTTATTTCGCAAGAAGTATAGATGGTCAGTGGTATGTCACAATTCTTATGGGTGAGCAGAAAACAGACGGCTATGACATAGACATAACTGCTGTTGAAGACAGGGATCAGGAGACTCTGATCCGAGTGGAGGAGATACATCCTTCGGAGGATGAGATGGTTCTCATGGCTCCAACCTATCCCTACCGGGTAATCCGAATAGAAGACGACTGTATCGCCGAGTTCAAAGTGATCAATCAGAATGGAGATATCTATCCCATAATAACCGAATAAAAAACATTTCTCCCCAAATTAAAAAACGAGAAAAAGTCCCAGGCTCGGCTCATCCCTTCTCTGGGGTGGCGTACTGCTGGGACGTTTTTTTACTGTATAATGCTATGGCACTATTAAACTACGCCTCAGTATTCTCTCAGGATAATAAATAGAAAAAATCTCTATAAAGAACAAAGCCTCAAACCTTGATAAGTTTGAGGCTTTGGTACGCCCAAAGGGATTCGAACCCCCGACCTGCGGTTTAGGAAACCGTTGCTCTATCCTGCTGAGCTATGGGCGCTCGTGGATTGCAGAAACTATTGTACTATAGTTAAGTTTGCTGTGTCAATGGCAGAAAAAGATCTGAAGTGGCAACGGGTAAGACTCCTGAATAGCATAGTACTAGGAGTTTTAAGCATTTGGTGCATGCTGATGGAATGTATCGCCCTCTATGATTCCGGGAATTACGCATACAGGGTCTGCCGTATATTTGAGAAAAAAGGCCTGGTGTTTGAGGTGATCGCAACGCCCTGCCGGATATCCCACATGGGTTGCGGGTATTGCCTGAAATTCCCCTGCGAATACTTAGAATCGGTTCTGGCTGAGAGTCTTGCCTGTGGATGCCCTGTGATAGCGGCCTATAAAGTGGTTGAGCGAAACCATAAAAGGGAATATATAAAGATCGAGAGATAATAGGGCAGCGAAAGGAGCATACAATGGATACACGTAGGGTAATAGACCTGTTTAAGGAACTTGCAGGTGCAGCAGGTGAGAAGATACTGGAGATATACCGTGAGGACTTTACTGTGGACTATAAGGAGGATGACTCTCCGGTTACCGAGGCCGATAAAACGTCCAATGAACTGATTGTGCAGGGTCTTAAGGATGAATATCCACAGATTCCGGTTCTGGCTGAGGAATCAGCAGACGATTTATCCAGATTATCGAAGGAATACTGTTTTATCGTAGATCCCTTGGATGGAACCAAGGAGTTTGTCAAAAAAAGCGGTGAGTTCACCGTGAACATAGCCCTGGCAAGGGGTGGGGTTCCCATAGCAGGTCTCATCTATGTTCCCATACTCAGAGAATACTATTATGCCTCTGAAAACCAGGGCGCCTGGTGGCATAAGGAGAAGGAGAAGGAGAGACCCCTTCGGGTATCGGACCGGATAGGTGATATCCGTCTGGCGGTCAGCAGATCTCATCGTACCAAGGAGTTGGACAGGCTTATCGAGATAAATGGCATAAAAAATATCATTGTTGCCGGTAGCGCCTATAAAGGCTGTCTTTTTGCCCGGGGCGATGTGGAGGCCTACTACCGTTTTGGCAAGACCATGGAATGGGATACGGCACCCATGCAGATCATAGCTGTCGAGGCTGGCGGTATTTTCATGGGGATGGACGGGTGCCCCTTTGCCTACAACAAGGAGAATTCGGAGAATCCCACAGGTTTTTTCATGATAAACAGGATGGAGAACAGACTGACTTATTAAACTCATATTATTTAGGGCTTCAATAATGTCATAGATTGGTATAAAATGAGTATATCAATTGCTTTCTGCAAGGAGGAAAATTTAATGAAGGATGTTCCTGTTTATCTGGACGAATCAAGGAGCTTCGAGGAACGAGCCAGGGATCTTGTTTCCAGGATGACAATCGAGGAAAAGGTATCCCAAATGCTGTTTAACGCCCCTGCCATTCCAAGGTTGGGAATACCCAGGTATAACTGGTGGAATGAAGCCCTCCACGGTGTGGCACGAGCCGGAACCGCAACAGTTTTCCCCCAGGCTATCGGCATGGCAGCGACATTCGATGAGGATCTGATAAAAAGGGTAGCAGAGGTTATATCCGATGAGGCCCGCGCCAAGCATCACGAGTATAGCAGAAAGGATGATAGAGGCATCTACAAAGGGCTTACCTTCTGGTCGCCCAATGTCAATATATTCAGAGACCCAAGATGGGGACGAGGCCATGAAACCTACGGCGAGGATCCATACCTTACTTCCAGGCTGGGTGTAGCCTTCATCAAGGGACTTCAGGGAGACCATCCCAAATACCTGAAGGTTGCGGCCTGCGCCAAGCATTTTGCGGTTCACAGCGGTCCTGAGGATGAAAGGCATTCCTTTAATGCCGTGGCTTCGCCCAAGGATCTTCGGGAAACCTATTTACCCGCTTTTGAGGCATGTGTCAAGGAAGCTAAGGTGGAATCGGTCATGGGTGCATACAACAGAACCAATGGCGAGCCCTGCTGCGGCAGCAAGACCCTTCTGGAGGACATTCTGCGCGGTGAATGGGGATTTGAGGGTCATGTAACATCGGATTGCTGGGCAGTCCGGGATTTCCATCTCCACCATAAAGTGACGGCTACCGCCCCCGAATCGGCAGCTTTGGCTGTAAGGAACGGTTGTGATCTCAACTGCGGCAATATGTATGGAAACCTTCTGGTTGCTCTGGAAGAGGGTCTTATAACCGAGGAAGAGATTGACCGCTCGGTGACCCGTCTGATGATGACCAGGATGAAGCTGGGCATGTTTGACAAGGAAGAGAATGTGCCCTATACAAAGATTCCCTATGAGGTCAATGACTGTTGGGAGCACAGGGAGTTTTCCAGAGAGGTAGCCATAAGATCCATTACCCTGCTGAAGAATGATGGACTTCTGCCCCTTGATCTGAACAATATTAAATCTGTTGCGGTCATCGGACCAAACGCTGACAGCCGCAAGGCGCTCGTGGGCAATTACTATGGTACCGCATCTGAATATGTAACCGTTCTGGAAGGTATCAGGGATATCTGTGGAAAGGACATAAGAGTATTCTATTCGGTAGGCTCAAGCCTTGCCGACGAATACAGTGAAGGTCTTTCCAGAATGCTGGGTGAAGGGCCTGACCGTCTGTCGGAGGCTGTTTCCTGTGCTGAAAAAGCCGATGTAACCATCCTTTGCCTGGGCCTTGATGAAACCATAGAGGGCGAAGAGGGTGATACAGGAAACGAGTACTTCTCAGGGGATAAAAAGGATCTTAGCTTACCGAAATGCCAGGTTGAGCTCATGGAAGCCGTGCTGGCCACGGGTAAGCCCGTCATTGTTGTGGTTATGGCAGGAAGCGCCCTTGACCTTCGCATGGCTGATGAAAAAGCCAGTGCTGTTCTTCAGGCCTGGTATCCGGGAGAAGAGGGAGGACATGCTGTTGCCTCTATCATTTTTGGCAGGAGCAATCCCAGCGGCAGGCTGCCTGTCACCTTCTACCGCAGCACAGAAGAACTGCCTGATTTCAAGGATTACAGCATGAAGGGCAGAACTTATAAATACATGGAAGGAGATGCCCTGTATCCCTTCGGATTCGGATTGAGCTACACAACCTTCGATTATTCAGGTCTTTCCCTGAATTCCGGCAGGATCCGGGCGGGCGAATCCATTGAGTGTTCGGTCACCATCAAAAACAGTGGAAAATATGATGGGTATGAAGTAGCCCAGCTTTATCTGAAGGATATGGAAGCCAGCACCGAGATACCCAGATGGCAGCTTAACGGCATAAAATGCGTGTATCTTAAATCAGGCGAGGAAAAAACCGTTAAGTTCACGCTGACCCCCAGGCAGATGGCCATGGTGGATGATTTGGGTAATATTATTCTTGAGCCTGGAAAGTTCAGAATATATGTGGGCGGAAGCCAACCCGATGCCAGAAGTCAGGAACTGACGGGAAAGGTTGTCCAGCATGTGGATTTCGAGGTAGGAGGAGAGCCTATAACCTTCTGATCAGGACAGGCATTCAAGGTATGAGTACACGAAGCGACCCGGGTACGATTTCAACCGTCACCCGGGTATCTTTTGTTATTTCACCGTCAATATTGATTGGCAGGTTCCGGGTAGCAATGATCTCAATCTTCTTACACCGGTGCATGGACACTTCTTTCAGGTCTGTATGCCCGCCCTTCATAAAGGCTGGAAAGAACTTTAAAAGCCGAAGCCTGCCCGGATTCTCCGCCTTGCAGACATCCAGAATGCCATCGGTCATATCGGCCTGGGGAGCCGGCTTCATACCCCCTCCATAATACCTTCCGTTTGCAAAGGCGCAGAGCAGCAGTTCATTGGTCCTTTCCGGCGCATCATCGATGATTATCCTGACCTTATGCTTTTTTAACCCGATAACAGCAGCCAAAACCCCCAGGATGTAGGCCATTGAACCCGAAACCAGGGGTATGCGCTTAAATTTCCTGCTGAGGGTAACCACTTCCGCATCGAATCCTATGGATGCAATATTGATAAAATACCGGCCGTTAATCCTTCCCATATCCAGCAGGGAGGATGAGGCCACCGGCAGGATCTTCAACAAGACGAGAGGGTCTGTTATTGGGTAAATGGATCGGACGGCATCGTTTCCCGAGCCGCAGGGGATGATTCCCAGTTCAATATGATCACCTGAAATACCGTTGACTATTTCATTGAGGGTTCCATCACCCCCAACAGAATAAACACGCATGGGTGTACCGTCAGTTGAGAGCTCTTTTGCAATGTCGGTAGCGTGACCGGGATACTTTGTTATCTCAATACGGTAGGGCTCCGGAAAATGGCGAAATCGTTCTTTTATACTGCTAACCAGGGCAGACGACTTACCCTTGCCGGCAACCGGGTTGACAATAAAAACATGCATCAAAATAATCACCTGTACAATTGATTGTATTATTTTATCACACTTTGAAGATCCATGGAATCAGGGAATAAACCCTGTGCCTGGCAAAAGTGTAAAAAATCTTGATCATCCCAAAGTGGATATGCTATTATGTCTGTGTCGGTATTTCTGATTGAAAACCGAACATAATACAACCCAGCAAATATTTCGACTTATATCCCGTAAAGGGAATGAGAACGGAGGAGAAAACATGCAAAACATTTATTCAAAACCTCGCATCAATGTGAGGCGCATTGCTGTTGCCGGAATCTTTTCGGCTTTTACTATTATTCTTAGTTTGATACCATCTCTAGGTTATATTCCGATCCCGCCATTTACCATTACTACCATGCATATTCCGGTAATAGTTGCTGCTGTGCTTGAAGGGCCGATGATAGGCGGATTCGTAGGGCTCATGTTTGGACTGTCCAGCATGTATGCTGCGGCCACCATATTTGCCGGTATGCCGACAGCTCCCTTCTTTCTGAACCCACTGGTTGCGGTTTTGCCCCGGATACTGATAGGGCTTGCGGCCTACTATTTCTACACATTGTTAAAGAGAATCATCAGGAACAAGACGGTGCCCATTGTTGGAGCCGCATTGGCCGGTACCCTTACCAACACCGTTGGCGTATTGGGCATGATCTATCTGCTTTATGCCAAGGAGTATGTGGAGGCCATTGGTGAAAGTGCCGCAGGAAGAAGCCTTCTTACCATTATTTTTAGTGGTGCATTCATCAACGCATTGGTTGAGATAGCAGCTGCCTCCCTTATCGGTGTTCCGGTTGTTCTTGCACTTCAAAGATTTAAAAGACAGAACAGATAGGAAAGAGAGGCCTGATCATGGGAATAATAATTGGTATTGATATTGGCGGCACTACCACAAAAATCGTAGGCTATTCCAATGACAGCATATTAAGCCCCATTCTGGTGAAAGCCACCGATCCTGTGGCATCGGTTTACGGCGCCTTTGGAAGGTTTTTGAACGATAATGCCCTGACTCTGGATGATGTGGAAAAGATCATGGTAACCGGTGTGGGTTCAAGCTACCTGAGCGAGCGACTCCTTGGCGTACCCACCGCCAGAGCGGATGAGTTTCTGGCCATCGGCATGGGAGGGCTCTTTTTAAGCGGCCTTGAAAGAGCAATCGTAGTCAGCATGGGAACCGGTACGGCATTTGTCATGGCTGACAATGACCGGGCGGTTCACCTGGGAGGTACGGGAATCGGCGGAGGCACGCTTCTGGGGCTGTCCAACAGGATGCTGAACATCCGGAATTTCGAAGATATTATTAAAATGGCAGAGGGAGGAAGCCTCAACCACATTGACCTGACCATCGGTGATATATCAAGGGACGGGGTAACAAACCTTTTGCCCGATACCACTGCATCTAATTTTGGAAAGATCAGCGATCTGGCTACCAAAGCCGATGTGGCCATGGGCATTATCAATCTGGTGTTCCAGGCTATCGGTATGCTGTCGGTTTTTGCCACCAGAATGGAGAACGTAAAGGACATTGTTCTAACCGGAAACCTGGCCAATGTGCCTCAGGCGAAAGACGTATTCGGTAAGCTTAGTTCCCTGTTCGATGTGAACTTCATTATTCCTGAAAACGCAGAGTTTGCCACAGCAGTGGGCGCAGCTGCAATCTGTGCCAACAACGGCCAGTCTCAGGATATCGGGTAGGCAATCCGCTTTTTATAAAAACTTTTTGTTCTTATCGATTATCAATACATCCTTCAGGCTTAAAGCAGGCCATGAAGGATGTTTTTCTTGTTCTGGGATGGGATATGAATTATAATGTGTATTAACCAAATCATCAGACCTAAGGCATGAAAGCATGACAGAAATGAAAGCTGTCATGAGACAGGGTGAAAAATATGTTCAGATGGTATGAGGAAGCCAAGTCAATAGCCCAGCGGGATCCGGCTGCCCGAAGCCCATGGCAGGTGATTTTCCAGTATCCTGGGTACAAGGCCTTAAGAAGGCACAGACTGGCACACTGGTTTCATAAGAAGGGCATGCATTGGGTTGCACGTGCCCTTTCGGAGCGCACACGCCACAAGACCGGTATTGAGATACACCCCGGAGCCAGAATAGGCAAATGTCTCTTCATAGACCACGGAATGGGTGTTGTCATTGGAGAAACTGCAGAGATCGGGGATTATTGCACCATCTATCATGGTGTCACTTTAGGCGGAACAGGAAAAGAGAAGGGGAAAAGACACCCGACAATAGGGAATAATGTACTCATAGGAGCCGGTGCCAAGATACTTGGACCCTTTACCGTGGGCGACAATGCCAAGATTGGGGCCAATGCGGTTGTTACCAGTGAGGTGGAACCCAACACCACGGTTGTTGGCGTCCCGGGACGTGCTGTAAAAAGAGGGGGAGAAAAAATCCGACAGTCCTTCGAGTTGGATCACATTCACAACCCGGATCCTGTTTCTCAGGAATTCTGCCGTATCCGCAATGAACTGGAGCAGTTAAAAAAAGTGCTCATGAAATATGAGAACAGGCTTAACGATATGAGAGGAGGTTTAAAGAGCCCTCCCGATTGTGACGATGACGACAGCAACCAACAGGCTTAAGGAGTGAAAGTAAATGAAGCTTTATAATACATTGACCAGGAACAAGGACGAGTTTGTCCCCCTTTCAGAAGATTTGGTGAGGATGTATTCCTGTGGTCCCACCGTCTACAACTATGCCCATATCGGGAATTTAAGGACCTATGTGTTTATGGATATATTAAGGCGTGTTTTGAAGTATGACGGATATAAGCTATGTCATGTCATGAATATTACCGATGTGGGTCATCTGGTTTCTGATGAAGACGAGGGCGAGGATAAGATGATCAAGGGAGCCAGGGAGCAGAAAAAAACTCCCTGGGAGATAGCCGATCACTATACCAGTGTCTTCATGGAGGATATAGCAGCGCTGAATATAGAAAAGCCCGAGATCATCTGTAAGGCCACAGATCATATCCCGGAGATGATTGCCTTTGTGGAAGGGCTTGTTGAGAAGGGATACGCTTACGAGACCAGCGACGGTATATATTTTGACATCTCCAGATTCCCCGACTATGGAAAGCTATCGGGTATAAACCTTGAGGAACAGCTGGCAGGCGCCAGGGTGGAGGTTAATGAAGAGAAACGGCATCCTGCGGATTTTGCTCTCTGGAAAAAGGCTCCTCCGGAACACATCATGCAGTGGGAAAGCCCATGGGGAATGGGTTATCCCGGATGGCACATTGAGTGTTCCGCTATGGGGCGAAAATATCTGGGTGATACCTTCGATATCCATACAGGAGGGGTGGACCATATCCCTGTTCATCATGAGAACGAGATAGCCCAGTCTGAAGCCCTTACGGGAAAACCTGCAGTCCGCTTCTGGCTTCACGGTGAGTTCATGATGGTCAACAACGGAAAGATGTCCAAGAGCCTGAATAATGCATATACGGTTTCGGATCTGCGGGAGAGGGGTTACAATCCACTGGCTTTCCGCTTTATGTGCCTCAATGCCCATTATCGCAATAAGCTGAACTTTACCTGGGAGGGCATGGCATCATCCCAGACCGCTTATAACCGGTTCATGGAAGGCGCACGCGCCCATAAGGACGGACGTGATCCTGTTGATAAAGCTCTTTGCGATACCTTCCTGAAGGATTTTGAGGAGGCAATACGTGATGATCTAAACATACCCCGTGCCCTGGGCATAGCATGGAATGTGGTAAGGCATCCCCAAAAATCAGATGATCTATACAAGCTTCTGTTGAAGATGGACAGTGTTTTTGGTCTTGGCCTGGAGGATGCATCCCTGGAAAAGGAAACCGTTCAACTGGATGAGGAGATTGAGGAACTGATAGCTCTGCGTCAAAAGGCACGCCAGGAGAAGAACTGGAAGCTGGCCGATGAGATACGGGATAAAATCAGGGGTATGGGCATAGAGCTTATGGATACCCCGGAGGGTATCAAATGGAAGAGGATTCAGGATTAAGAGTTAAGGGGAGTTTCAAACTCCCTTTTTTATGATAAATTAGGTTTAGTCCTACCCATATGGAGGCGGAAATGTCAAAGATACGAACAAAATATATATGCAGCGAATGCGGATACGAGAGTAGCGGCTGGCTTGGGAAATGCCCATCCTGTCTGAAATGGAACACTTTGTTGGAGGAGGTGGCAGAGCCGGAGCAGGCTTCCGAGATTAAGCATTCATTAAAGGATCTGCCACCGGCTATTCCATTATCAGATATCGACGCTGCCGAAGGATTCAGAATTGGCACGGGCAGCGCCGAGCTTGATCGGGTTCTCGGTGGGGGCATTGTCCCGGCGTCCATGGTTCTGGTTGGTGGTGACCCGGGAATAGGGAAATCCACTCTGATCCTTCAGGTGTGTTCAAAAATAGCCTCCCAGAAGCGAGTTCTTTATGTTTCCGGAGAGGAATCCATTCAACAGATTAAACTAAGGGCCGATCGTATTGGTTTGGCATGCCATCATCTTTACATGATATCTGAAACCTCCTTGGAGAGGATTGAGGCCGTACTGGAGCGGGATAAACCCGAGCTTGTGGTTATTGACTCCATACAGACCATGTACAGCGGGAAGCTGAATTCTGCTCCTGGAAGTGTAAGCCAGGTACGGGAGGTGACGGGCAGTCTTTTAAGGATTGCCAAGAAACTGGGGATAATGGTTTTCATTGTGGGTCATGTAACCAAGGAGGGGGCCATTGCAGGGCCGAGGGTTCTGGAGCATATGGTGGATACGGTTCTTTATTTTGAAGGGGATCGACGCCAAGATTACAGAATTCTTCGGTCAGTGAAGAATCGTTTTGGATCTACCAATGAGATCGGTTTGTTTGAAATGGGTGAAAAAGGGTTGATGGATGTCCAAAACCCGTCTTCAATCATGCTGGAAGGCAGGTCTGAAGACCAGCCCGGATCTGTAGTGGTGGGGCTCCTTGAAGGAACCAGATCCATGCTGGTGGAGATTCAGGCTCTGGTCTGTCCCACCAGTTTTGGTATGCCCCGGAGGATGGCCACTGGCCTTGACCACAACAGGCTTGCCATGCTGATGGCGGTTCTGGAAAAAAAGGTGGGAATGCAGCTTCACAGCTTCGATGCCTATCTGAACGTAGCAGGCGGATTGAAGATTGAAGAGCCGGCAGCCGATTTGGGGGTAGTGGCGGCTATTGCTTCAAGTTTTAAAAGCAGGCCTGTGAGCCATGACACAGTACTCTTCGGAGAAGTTGGCCTCACAGGTGAGGTAAGGGCTGTGGGGCAAAGTGAGAAACGTCTGTCGGAGTGTGCCCGTCTGGGCTTTAAGCGCTGTATCATGCCTGCCGGAAGCGCCAGATCTCTCCGCGACAATCATGGACTGGAGATACGTCCTGTAAACACCATTGAAGAGATGCTGCAAGCCCTATTTTAGATATGAATTACCCCATGGGCCGGTTAAGGAGTCCATGGGGTAAAATAATAGCATGTTACATATCAAAGGATGATTCATGATACCTGCTTAATAAAACTCAGGCGCCTATCTATCTCAAGCTGTATCTTCCAAGCATTTGAAGCCTGTCCAGCTCCTTTATGATGATATCATACAGATTCAGATCCAGAGTGTTGCATATGGATGTGAGATAAAAAAGGTGTCTGCCGACATCCTTTTCTAAAAGGTCGCGGCATGAACTGCAAAGATGGCCTTCAACATGGGAGTCCAATACCCCGTTTATATTGTCGAATTCCACATCTTCCGGATATTCCTGTTTTTTTGCGTTCACCCTGATACATCCGCACTGGGTTACTGCCTTTGAAATAGTTCTGTTGATCCTTGAGTTGGAATCCCCAAGCTTTGTCATGCCGTCCAATATGCTTTTGTTCCTGATCAACAGCTCCGAAACGGTATACTGGAAGCTGTCCAATGCGGTATCTTTCATACTTTTCAATCCCATGATCCCTCCTGCATAGTGAAATAATACATTTCGCTTTTAGCACAAATCAGTTCCGCAACGGCCAAACTATTATATATCTAAGCATCGGCCTACTTTTGCCGTGACGTTGCGGTGCCCCTTTTCTTTGTATAAACATGGTGCACAAGTCAATTATATTAATTGGGAAAAGCATTTGTCAACGCACTTGACTCCAAAATTTCCATATGGTATGATTCACCTGAAAAATTGATGCTTTTGCCTTATCAAGAGTGGTGGAGGGATTGGGCCCGATGAAACCCGGCAACCGGCCTGTATGGCAATGGTGCTAATTCCCGCAGAATGGCAGCATTCTGAGAGATGAGGGGCTTAGGGAAGTCTCTTCATTGGAAGGGATTTTTTTTGTTCAACCATGGCATGCATGCTATGGTTAGGCCTATCCCGGCTCCTGTCATATGTCATACACCCGAAACAGGAAAGGAGCGGTACAAATGCCTGCAAGAACACTTTTTACATCAGAATCGGTTACTGAGGGACATCCGGACAAGATATGCGATAAGATTTCAGATGCGATTTTGGATGCCATCATAGCACGGGATCCCGATGCCCGTGTCGCTTGTGAAACCGCTGTGACCACTGGTCTGGTACTGGTCATGGGAGAGATCACCACCAAATGTTATGTGGATATCCCGCGGATAGTCAGAGAGACCATTCGGGAGATAGGCTATGATCGCGCGAAATATGGTTTCGATTGTGACACCTGTGCGGTGATCACCTCTATTGACGAGCAATCGCCCGATATAGCCATGGGCGTTAATGAGGCCTTTGAGGCCAGGAACCATGCCGCGGCGGACGCATCCTCCGCTACCATAGGTGCAGGTGACCAGGGAATGATGTTCGGCTTTGCCTGCAATGAGACGCCCGAACTCATGCCCATGCCTGTCTCCCTTGCCCACAAGTTGACACAGCAGCTTACTTCGGTTCGCAAAAACGGAACTTTGGCCTACCTCAGACCTGACGGGAAAAGCCAGGTGACTGTTGAATATGAGGATGGAAAACCGATTAGGGTGGATACCATTGTTATCTCAGCCCAGCATGGACAGGAGACAGAATACAAACAACTCCATAAGGATATCATAGAATATGTTATCCGTCCTGTTATTCCTCATCACCTTCTGGACGACAGAACCCGATACTATATCAACCCTACAGGCAGGTTCGTTATCGGAGGTCCCCAGGGGGATTCAGGGCTGACAGGCAGGAAGATCATTGTGGATACCTACGGCGGTATGGGCCGGCATGGGGGAGGCGCCTTCTCAGGCAAGGATCCCACGAAGGTTGACCGTTCGGCAGCATATGCGGCCAGATATGCGGCTAAGAATATTGTAGCGTCGGGCATTGCCGATCGCTGCGAGGTTCAGCTTGCCTATGCCATTGGCGTGGCTCAGCCGGTTTCCATCCTGGTGGATACCTTTGGAACATCCCGTATTCCGGAGGAAAGGATTGCCGATATCATCAGGAAGAATTTTGATCTCACCCCCTCTGGCATCATACGGATGCTGGATCTTAGAAGACCCATCTATAAAAAGACAGCTGCATACGGCCATTTCGGCAGGGAGGATGAGGAGTTTACCTGGGAGAAGACCGACAAGGCAGAGCTTTTAAGAAAGGAAGCAGGCCTGGGCGCTTAAACAAAGCCTGCCTGTATGAAAATGACATTACCTTGAAAGATAAAAAAAGAGAGGTTGCACTAAAGTGTCGGCAGCCTCTCTTTTTTATGCTATGCAAATGGGTTCTCTGTTTTGTAGAGCATACCCTTGGGCTGGTTAAAGGATATATCCTCAACGCCCAGATATTTGAAGATGAAAAAGAGCGCCTTGCCACAATGCGCAAAGGCTACTGCTCCGTGGTGAGGGAACCTCTTTTCTATCAAAACATGTCTGTAGAACCTTCCCATTTCAGGAATGGCAAAGACCCCGATGCCGCCAAAGGATTTTGTTGGAACAGGCAGGATCTCTCCCTGGGCTATGTATGCGTGGAGACTGGTATCAGCTGCGCTCTGCAGTCTGAAGAACGTGATGTCACCGGGTGCAATGTCCCCCTCCAGCGTGCCCCGTGTAAAGTTGGGGTCTCCTGTTTCAAGCAATCTGTGCTGGATCAACTGGTATTTGATGGCGCATCCCTTATTCATCTTGCATATGGGTGTGTTCCCGCAGTGAAAGCCCATGAAGGTGTCGGTAAGCTTGTAGGGATACCGGTCTTTTATACTTTCCCTGTACAGATCCTCAGGTACCGAGTTGTTAATATCAAGCAGGGTGACAGCATCACCGGTTACACAGGCACCGATATACTCGCTGAGGGCACCATAGATATCTACCTCACAGGCTACCGGAATACCTCTTGATGCAAGACGGCTGTTGACATAGCATGGCTCAAAACCAAATTGTTCAGGGAATGCAGGCCAGCATTTATTGGCAAAGACAAAATAGCGGCTTGCCCCAAGATTTGCTTCAGCCCAATCCAGAAGGGTCAACTCATATTGAGCCATCCTTTCAAGCATGTCGGGATATGTATTTCCTTCACCCAGTTCCTCCGCCATGTCTTTCACCACATCCGCTATTCTCGGATCATTTTTATGGGCCTTGTATGAGATGAGAAGATCCAGTTCTGAATTCTCCTGGATCTCAATACCCAGGTCATAAAGTGCCTTGATGGGTGCATTGCAGGCAAAAAAGTCGTAAGGCCTCGGCCCGAAGGTGAAGATTTTCAGGTGTTTGAGCCCGATGAGAGTTCTTGCAACCGGAATGAATTCAAGGATCAGCCCGGCGCCCTCTTCTGCAGTAACAACCGGATATTCCGGAATGAATGCGCGCAGCTTGCGCAGTCCCAGATTGTAGGAGCAGTTAAGCATGCCGCAATAGGCATCGCCTCTGCCATGGATGAGATCATCGCTGTGCTCCTCGGCTGAGGCAAGATACATCACCGGCCCGTCAAAATACTTTGCGATAAGGGTTTCCGGTGTCTCAGGACCGAAATTGCCCAGCAGCACCACCAGCGCATTACACCCTGCCGCTTTTGCCTCATCAACGGCCTTGAGCATGTCTTTTTCATTCTCGACAGTAGTTGGAATCTCGATGATGGAGCCGCCTGCCTTACCAAAAGCTGAAACCATTCTTTCCCTGCGTTTCTCAGACAGAGAGATGACGAAACAGTCGCGGCTGACCGCAATGATGCCCAGTTTTACTTCCGGAATATTTTTCATGCTGTTTTCCTCCTTAATACGAAATGTAAAGAGTGAACCATATACATCATAACACGGTATAAAACGTCCTGTCAGCAACAACTATAAAACCATAAAAGTATGTCCATTAAATAAAAAATTGTAAAGCCCGTGCTTCATCACGCTTTACCCGGGGCTATAAGGATTAACAGGTGCATCAGCTGATGATATCCACTATAAAAACTGTGGGGTTCTTCTGAAGATCCAACACATATGGATCGAGAACAGGGGGGCCGTTTTTTCTTGTGATAACTGAAACAATGGGTCTCATGGACAGAAGACCCCTCCTTGAGGAAAGTACCCGTGCAACTTCACCGGTGTTGAGCATCACAATAAGATTCTCTGGATATATGGCAATATTGTCTATAAAGGTCTGAAGTATGTAGGGATCAAAGAACTGCTCAGTCTGGGACATGAGGTATTCCGCAGCCTCATGGGGCATATAACGTTTGCGGTAAACACGGTTGGCAGTAAGGGCATCATAAACGTCGGCTATGCTGATGATACGTGCCATCCGGTCTATATCAAAATCTTTAAGGCCAATGGGGTATCCCGAGCCATTCCACTTTTCATGATGCTGGCATATGATCTTGGGTATTCTTGCAGACAGTTCGGGTGTCTGTTCTGTTATTTCCATTCCGTAAATGGAATGGTTTTTCATGATGAAATATTCTTCATCTGTTAGTTTACCGGGTTTGTTGAGTATCTCCAGGGGTATCCTGCATTTTCCAATATCATGGAGGATGGCTGCCAATGCCAAATCCCTTATCTCATCGAGGGGCATGTTGAGAGCCTTGGCTGCAATAACCGAATATATGCAGACATCTACCGAATGAAGGAAAGTATAGTTATCAATATCCCGGATACCGGTGAGAGCCATGAACACGGTATCATCGTTCAGAATCTGGCGCACAAGTTCATAAACGGTTTCTCTAAGGGTCTCAATGTCAAGGGGCTTATCCAGCCGGGCGCTTTCCATGACCGATTTGATATTGCAGAAAACATCCTCGTAGATAACCTCCTCATCTATCAGCTTCAGGGGAACCAGTTCTTCCTCTACAAAGACATGATCGACATTATAGGCTGAGAGCCGCTGTATGTACCGGGGCTTTATAACAAATCCCTTAAGCAGTAAAACCCGTCCGTCATCCGTGAATACATCCCTGGCAAGCCGCATCCCGGGTTTCAGGCAAGAAATCGGTTTTTTCAGCATAAGAGTCCTCCAATGGCAGGCATGTCCTGTTGTATAACACTTATTTACCACCAAGCATATTATATAGAATTTATTGATAAAAATCAATATATGTCAAGCTTGGGCGAAATATGGAGGTTGATAAAGTGGTTCTGGCAATTGTATTACTGTCCATATTTGCATTTTACGGCATATTCCTCACGGTTATGGAAATCCTCAAAAAGCAGCCCCGTAAGAACTGTAACGCGGGTTTTAAGATTATCCTGACCATTCCTGAAGATGCTTCAGATAATCTTGAAGGGATTATCAGGATGACCTTTTCTGAGGAAATCCCTGATAAACTCATGACCGATGGCAAGCTCTACGTCTCCACTTCCGGTGATAATCCGCAAGTGCCCCGGATTATCAGGGATATGCAGCAGATGTACCCCATCGAAGTGTTGCCCCTGATAGACAGGTATTGTATCATAACTGGTAGTAAGTTTAATGCCGATGGCTGAACCAGCGGGTGGAAGATGGAACAGATTACGGGTATTGTCAAAACCATTATCTACACAAACGAAAGCAATGGATACACCATTTGCCAGATCAAAGAGGGCAGGAAGGTTCACACCCTTGTTGGCATCATGCCCCTGCTTATGCCCGGTGAATCCATCACTGCCATGGGTGAATGGACGGCCCATCCGGACTATGGCCCGCAGTTTTCGGTTTCCGAGTGCAAAAGGCAGATCCCCACAGAGCTTGAGGAAATGGAGCGATATCTTGCAAGCGGTTTTATCAAGGGGTTGGGTCCTGCCACCGCTAAAAAAATAGTGGCAAGATTTAAGGAAGAGACCTTTACAGTCTTACAGTCCGATCCCCTTCGTCTGACAGAGATTAAAGGGATTAGGCCAGAAAAAGCCCTGGCGTTCGGACAAGCCTTTTCGGAGCATGAGTCCATGCGCGGTGTGGTCATGCTGGTTCAAAAATTCGGCATATCCTCCCTATACGCAACAAAAATATGGAAGAAGTTTGGCACCTCTGCCGAAAGGGAGATTCAGAAGAATCCTTATCGGCTCATGGATCCCGATGTGGGACTGGGATTTAAGACCTGTGACAGTATCGCCCTTAGGCTGGGCATTGATCCCTGTTCCGAATTTCGATTGAAAAGCGCCTTATGGCACAGATTAAGCCATTCGATCCTCAACGGACACACCTATTACCTGAAGGAAGATCTTATCAGTGAGACACATAAGCTGACAAATGTCCCTGAGCAGCTGATCCATAATGCCTTTGACGGACTCTTGCTTGAGTCTGAGATACATATTGAAAGACAGTATGCCGACAGAGTCTATGCCCACTATCTTTTTGAGGCTGAAAGGTACTGCGCAAGACGGCTTACCGCCCTGAACCAGTTTATTGAGAATGGTCTGATGGATGATGTCCATCAATGGCTGTCGCATTACGAGAAACAGAACCGGATTTCTCTGGACGAGAACCAGAAGACAGCCATCAAAACCGCTATTGAAAATGGCGTCACTGTGATAACGGGCGGACCGGGAACGGGAAAAACTACCATTATCAAGGCCCTTATTGAAATATTTCAGGAGCATGGAGTTGGGGTTCTGCTGTGTGCGCCCACAGGTCGTGCCGCAAAGAGGATCAGTGAGACATCGGGCTATGAGGCAAAAACCGTTCATCGTCTCCTTGAAGTGGGGTATGAGATCGGGCAGGAGGACAGAGCCTATTTCTCCAGGAATGAAGAAAACCCGCTGGATGCCGACGTGATCATCATGGATGAGGCATCCATGATAGATATTGTGATTCTGAGTTCACTTTTAAAGGCTATGAAGCCGGGTACCAGACTGATACTGGTTGGGGATGCGGATCAGCTTCCCTCAGTGGGACCGGGGAATGTCCTGTCCGATATCATAGAGAGCGGTGAGGTGCCGGTTGTAAAGCTGGATAAAATCTTCAGGCAGTCCGAAGAAAGCATGATCATCGTCAACGCCCATCGGATAAACCAGGGAATGGAGCCCATTCTCAACACCGAAGAAGGCGACTTCTATTTTATACCCAGGCTGGATCCGGGAGAGACGGTTGAAGCAGTCATAGAGCTCTGTGCCTCCCATATCCCTGACAGATTCGGTTATGATTTTATGAGGGATATCCAGGTACTTACTCCCATGCGGAAAGGGGATACCGGCGTCTACAATCTTAATGCAAGGCTCCAGCAGCGGATCAACCCGCCTCACGAAAGAAAGCCCCAGAAGCTGGCGGGTGGTATAGCCTATCGTGTGGGTGACAGGGTAATGCAGATTAAGAATGACTATAACAAGGTATGGACCCAGATGGACATGCAGGGTAAACTCAGTGAGGGTCTGGGCGTCTATAACGGAGATACCGGCGTCATTACCGATGTGGATTTAAAGAATCAGATCATCACGGTGAGGTACGAAGATCAGAGGATTTGCGAATATACCTTTGACACTCTGGATAATCTGGAGCATGCCTATGCGGTGACAGTTCACAAAAGCCAGGGCAGTGAGTTCCCGGCGGTTGTAATCCCGCTTTTGAAGGTTCCTCCAATGCTTGTATACAGAAACCTTCTGTATACTGCCATAACCAGAGCGAAGAGATTAGTGGTGATCATAGGAAACCCCGACATACTCCGGCGGATGATAGAAGACAGCAATGAGCGGGAGCGCTATTCCGGATTGAAGGAGAGATTATGTGCTCAAAACCGATTGTCTTAAAGGACCCGGCTTCCATGAACGCCTGCTGAGGCTGGTATATCCTGAGAAATGTATCTTTTGCGGAGCTATACTTCCTGAAACCGCAAAAATCAGCACCTGTGAACCCTGTTATGCATGTCTTCCCAGATACGGCAGGGGCTTTGAACGGGCACCCCGGATCCCCTGGATCAATGGCCTGTTCGCTTCATTCATCTATGAAGACTCTGTAGAGCAGGCCATTCAAGCCATGAAATTCTTCGGAAGACCCAGAGCAGCCGGGACTTTCGCCTTCTTGATGTGGGATGAGCTTGACAAGCATCCCTTCATGCCCGATTTTGACCTCATAGTCCCGGTGCCTATGCACAGGAGGAAGAAGATGAGCAGGGGCTATAACCAATCCGAGATAGTTGGGCAAGCACTGGGTAGGATTTTGAATATACCTGTGGTGAATGCACTGACTAAGACCCGTCACACGAAACCCCAAAGCCTTTCATCCAGGGAAGAAAGGCTTAAAAATCTGGAGAATTCAATCAAAGTTTCCGATCCATCGGTTGTCGATGGGCTCAATATTCTTTTAGTGGACGATGTGGTCACCACCGGTGCCACGCTGAGTACCTGTGCCCAAGCCTTGCATGAGGCAGGTGCATCATGGATTTTTGCTGCAGTTATAGCAATTGCGGGGAAATGACGATATAATAAATGTACAGCAAACTCTCTTTTGGTTTGATAAAGCTTAATGTCTGCATTCCCGTCCATAGCGGGTATGGACGGTGGTATAATCTTGCATTCATAAAAAGGGGGGCAGGTTAATGCCTGAGCTAAAAAACTGCAAAAGATGCAAGAAAATCTTCATGCACGCTGTAGGACCGCAGTTGTGTGATCTCTGCAAACAGAAAGAGGAGGAAGATTTTGAAAAGGTACGCAAGTTCCTGCGTGACTATCCCGGTGCCACCATACAGGAGGTTTCCAGGGCTACTGAGGTAAGTGCCCAGCTCATCTACAGATTCCTGAGGGACGGACGTATCGAGGTTGCGGCTGACAGTCCCATTGCGCTTCTTTGTGAAAACTGCGGCGTCAGGATAACCAGTGGCAGGTTCTGCGTCAATTGTTCCAAGAAATTGGCTAATGAGATGATGGCCACAGGTAAGTCCCTCCGTGATTCCATGAACCAGAGAAGAAGCAGCATAGGCGATGAAAAAGCACGGGGTCTGAGGTATCTCGATGAATACAGACGAGACAAGAGCCGTTAATTTTTCGAAATGAGGTTAAGACAGGAATAATCGGTGACGATATAGTATTTGACGGGAACCTGTTCCTGTTTTTCTTCTACAAAAGATTAATCTGCTGGATTTAGCAAATGCGGTATGAATAGGAAGAGGGATAGACCATGAAAATTTGGGGCGATATTCCCAAAGTGACCGGTATTTATGGCAATGTCGGAAAAACTGAAAAGCTGTCAGGAAGGAATACTGTAGTATCCCGGAAGGATGAACTCACTCTGTCAGGACCTGCCAAGGATTTTTCTGTTGTCATGAAGGCTCTGAGGGATGTTCCCGATATCCGGAAGGATAAGGTAGAGGCTCTCTCGGAAAAGATCGGGAAGGGTGAATATTCGGTACCCGCTGAGGATGTTGCAGCCAGGATAATGGAGATGATGATCAAAAAGATCTGACAGATGTTTTATTAAGAGAAACGAAAGGAATGAGGAAGCTTCACGTTATCCCATTCTTTTTTTTTGCCGATAAACACTTTGAAGGCTACATTTAGCAAAATGGAGTGAGAAAAAATGCCGGATGTTAAACTAACCGAAAACCTTATTAAAACGCTTAAATTTGAACGGCGCATCTATGGCGGGCTCCTGAAACTTGCGGAGAAGAAAACAGAATACCTGGTTAGTAATGATACATCCCTGCTGTCGGAGATTAACGAGGAAGAGGGCAAGCTTGTGGAACAGAGCAAACAGCTTGCCCGGGTGCGTGAGCAATATGCCGAAAAACTGAACACAGCCCTAGGCTTGCAAGCCGGCACTCCCCTGGAGGAGGCAGAAAAGCATCTGCCCGAACCCCAGGCTGTACAATTGGCAGACACAAGAAAAAAGCTGAAGGAGACGGTGATGAAGCTAATGATCAGGAACGGTATCAATCAAAAGCTCATAGAAAATGCCCTGGAATATATCAACTTCAACCTGGAGCTTCTGGCGGCTCCGGCTCCTGAGGCATCGGTTTACGGCAAGACCGGGGCTGAAGTCTCCTCCGGCGGGAAAAGAAGTATGCTGGATATCAGGTATTAGGGGGTGACATGGATTGTCCATCAGCTTTTTTGGTATGGATACTGCTTTATCCGGCCTCGCTGCCAACCAGAAGGCTCTTGAGGTAACCGGTCATAATGTTTCCAACCTTGGGACTGCTGGTTATTCACGCCAGAGTGCCATCATGGCATCTGCCCATACACGCAGATATGGCAACTGGAAGGTTGAAATGGGTGTGGATATTCAGCAGATCCGGCAAATCCGCCACACCTTTACCGACAATATATACCGGTCTGAGAGCAATGCCCTGGGCTACTGGGAGGCCAGGAGCCAGGCTGTGCGTGATGTGCAATCCATTCTGGGTGAACCCATGACTGCAGGTTTTCAGAATTCACTGAATAATTTCTGGGATGCCTGGCAGGAGCTGTCCAAGGCACCTGAGAGTCTGACTATACGCGCCCTGCTGAAGCAAAGAGCCGAGTCGCTGGTGGAGAGCATGAACCACATCGGCACTCAGCTCAACAAGCTGCAGAGCGATCTTAACAATGAGATAAGGCTCAGGATTGATGAAGTCAATGATATCACTGAAAAAATAGCCAAACTCAATGTGAAGATCATGAGCGCCGAGGCAGCAGGCAACAGTCCCAATGACTATTACGATGAGAGAAATATGCTGGTGGACAGGCTTTCGACCCTTGTAGCCGCAGAGACATGGGTTGGTCCGGAAGGCAATATGGACATCATTGTTGACGGCTATTTCCTTGTGAGCAGGGGAATCCAGACCCGGATCTATGCTGCGCCCAACCAGGATCTTTCCAGCTTCTATACCCCTAAGCTGGAAGGAATTGATGTTGCCATCGATGTGGGGCAGGGAGTGATCAAAGGCCTGCTGGAAGCCAGGGGAGAGGTTGACGGCGCCAAGGGCAGCTATGATAACGGCACGCCCAATACCTCTGCCGATATAACCATAGTGGTGGATGCCGCCAACACCTCCGAAACTTACAGGACGCAGATTAAGGATCATATCCGGCAGATGGCGGAGGATCTGGAAAAGCGAGGGCTCAACTATCATTTGCGGCTTGTGGTCACAGGAGGTGTCAATCCCTTGGAGAGCGTGAGCTTTGGTCAGGATATCGACGCCCTGGTGGATGCTATCCCGACCGGTAGTTATGGATCCGATGTCTATGATTTCGGCCAGCTCATCGATGAAGTTGCATCTAAGCCGGATCCCGGTGTTAACAAGTATATGCTGATGTTTACTGGTGAAAGCCTGAACGGGGACGGCAGTTTAGCCACAGATCCCATGATCAGCGACTACATCTCCAGGCTCAACCAGCATGGAATCACCCTGTCGGTTGCTACTGACCCAAGTTATTACGATGAAGGCGATGCCGGCGAGCTGGGCTGGTCCTCCATAACCAGTCAGACCAACGGTAAGCTTTATGATATCTCAAGCTCTGACTACGAGAAGTTTATGAAATCCATCAGCAAGGATATAAATGACGATGTCAACAGGAGGATTTCCACCATTCCGGAGGATCTGAACATCATCTCCTCGGTCAAGAAGCAGCTCAATGCTCTTCTTAACATCATGGCCCGTGAGGTCAACTATATCCATCAGTCGGGGAAAACCCTGACCGGTCTGGACGGAGGCAGCTTTTTTGTAGCACTGGATCCCGCCATACCCCTGGAAATGGGGAATCTGGCCATCAGCAGCGATCTTAAGGATCTGAACAATGTCGCTGCCTCAACTACCGATGCCAATGGTGACAATACCATTGCCCTCAAGATAGCCGGTCTGAGAAATGCCAATCTGATGACGGGCAATAACAAGATACTAAGCCTGGATACCTATTACCAGAATATCATTCTGGATATAGGGAACAAGGGTCATGAGGCCGATAACATGGCCAACAGCCACAGGCTTCTGGTCAGCCAGTCCGACCAGCTAAGGCAAACCGTCATGGGGGTTTCCCTGGA
>ERZ773359.971-NODE-971-length-41073-cov-9.644522_pt1 | contig 41073 bp, 54 predicted proteins | sample MGYA00374955_ERZ773359 | MGnify/ENA primary metagenome ERZ773359 (study PRJEB29098, sample SAMN04486028) | biogas fermenter metagenome | study: EMG produced TPA metagenomics assembly of the Biogas fermentation microbial communities from Germany - Plant 4 DNA1...
ACTGTCTTCGTCATTACTTACTAGTATATTCTCGTAGTCACTATTCGTATAAACTCTCATATCGTCTATATCTATTACATATATTCCTACTATCCCCTCGGAGTCAATTCCATATTTATTGTTTATTTTCTCTATGAATATTCTTTGTAACTCTTCCCTCATGGTTTTTGCAGTAATTTCTTTACTACCATTATCAGTCACCCTATTATATATATCCTCTATACTTTCGTCTGAATAACCCAGCTTGTGTAAATCTAAAAACTTATTTCCATGTAACTTTGTCCCCTCAGAAGTAGTTGTAAAAAATTTATCCAAAACTTCTTTAACTTTATTATTTAACTCCTCACCTATGTCCTCTTTACTTAATGCGTCTAAAGTCTCCCCCATATGTTTTTCTACATATTTACTACTCAGTCTAAACTGCCTTTTACCAGCCCCTCCAATATGCCCCACCAACCTATACTTAAAAGGGCTGTCAATGTCTATTTCCTCTGTAACGTCAATTTCTAAACTTTCTAATTTAGTATTAAAATTTATTTTCATTATATGTGTCTTACTATCTAGTGGTGTATCTAGCATACTTTCTAATTTGGATTTGCTACTTAAAACTATCTCTCCCAACTTAGCTATCGCTTCTATCATATATTTCACCCCTTAATTCTATACACCCAAATCCTTGACTACTTTTTGAACCAATCCCGCAAGATAATGCAACATTTAATATTTCCTTATCTCCCTCAAGTAAAAATGTCCCTAAGTATGCTTCTATTATCGTCCCTTTAAAGGATGTTACTATTTTCTTACTATCACCTAAATGTGTTATTTGAACGTCTTCAGAATTCCCCACTCCCAATAGTTTGCATTTTTTCAGTAGGTTCTCTCTTACTATCCTTATGAAATTTTCGTCTTCAGGTGGTAAATATCTAGTAAATTTCTTATCGCCACGTATTTCGGTGCTATATGCAACAGCAGGTGATATCGTTTTCACAACTATTTTATTCCCCTCAAATAATTCGTCTACTTTGTTTACTTCTATAATCTTTACTGTATTTTCCCCTAATTTCAGCTCCTCACTTGTTAATAAATTCTTAACAAGTTCATTTACGAAATCCTCATCCGCGGAGGATACTATAAATCTTATTTCGTCAGTAAATACTATTTTTTTATCCTTTTTTATAAACTTATAAACCCCAAATATTTGTGAAAATGTAAATAACTTAAAATTTCTTCCGTTTATTTTATAGCCTTTATCATGTAAATCATTTTCACTAATATTATTATATATAAATGCCTGCAAAACTCTGTTGTAATTTGCGTTTAATACTATTGGTTTATCACTCGACATTCTTATGCATATCTTCATCTATATAACTCCCCCCTTCCAATTATTCTTTGTCTATGTTCAACAATTATTTATACCCTAAGGTGTTTCTCTATAGCTTATTTCAGCCTTATTTTAATTTAGTGCAAAATAAAAGACACTTTTCAGTGTCTTTATATCATCAGTTGTTTTCCCTCTGTTACTCCTAATTATATTTTCAACATCTGAGAATAAACTTTGATAAATTTCGTCTATATATTTATCCATTTGTTCCTCAAAAGTTTTCTCTGCCCAACTCGTATACCCACCCCTACACTAATAAAAACACTACAAATGACATACTAATATTTACCACATAGTGTAAATTAGGTGTCCTTTGTAGTGCCTTTCTTTTTACTTACTCAATTCTCTATCAAATTCCACTATGTCACTAAACCTATCACTCTCTATATAAGGTATGCTTTCTTTTAAGTATTCTATATCATCCATAAGTTCGTCGTACTCATCAAATGTTAATACTTTTAGGTGTAGGTGGTCCCACTTATTGAAAAATTCTTTAAGTTTCCTATTTTTCAATAAGTCCTCTTGTGCTTGACCGCATCTATCCCAGTCAGTTCTACCATAATTAAATTCCATGGCAGATGTTGAAAAATAAGGGTCCTGTGATAAATGCCCATGAGTTCCATAACTTACTTTAAAAAATACTTTCTTTCTGTCCCTAAAAGTTATTACAAATTCACCCTCGTAACCCACAAATCCTCTTTCGTTTATACTTTTATTTTGTTCTTCTACAGTCCTAAACATTTGTTTGACCTCCTTTTTATATTTATCCTCTGTTTCTTCGATAATTTTTGCTTTCCTATAATCTCCGTTTTTACCATTGCCATATACTAATATTTTTTACCTATCATTTTTACATTCCTCCTGCAATTCCCAAATTTTAAACTCTAATTCTTGAAATTTATTTGCACAAATATCAATTGTGCTGTTTGAATAATCTAAACTGCTATAAACTTCTTGAGATAATAATTTGCATGTATTTACTATCTGCTCTAAAATATCTAAAATAGATTTATCGTTCATTTCGTAATCCCCCTCCTATAAAGGATTATTTTATGAAAAACTTATCTGTTCGTTTACAATATAATCTTTTGTCTGTTATACCTTTGCCGATAAATTTATTGTTTTGCTGATATTCTGACTTTTCACTAATATACATACTAGCCGAATATTTAAAATTTGTTGCGGCTTTAGAATGGTTTACCCCTCTTAAATAACACATTACCGCTTCTTTTTCTGGAAAAATCACTAGTTTATAATATTTATGCCCACTACTTTCGTATATCTCGCCTACTAGTGTAAATCTATATCCAAATTCGTCCCTCACATTTTCTAAGGCTATGCCCCAATTTCCGTCCAACTCTCCTCTTTCAAATTCTTCTTTACTTACCCAGAATCCGTCTGAGGATATAACAAAACTATCCCCATAGTAGTATTTCAAAACTAACAATACTTCGCAAACTGGTAAGTCGTAGAATTCTCTGTTTGTTTTACAAAACTCTCTTCTAAAAGGCTCTACATAAAATGTCTCGTAGCCGTCTTCACCAACTCCGTTAAATCTTATATATTCTCTACTTACTACAGGTGGTTCGTCACTATCTCACTCAAACCTCAATTCAGGATATTTATTCAATACCCTCCTAACGTCATTTAATACTTCTTCAGTTAATTCCTCTTTTAATTCAAAATAATGCGTATAACCCATGTTTATTCTTCCTTAGTCTATTATCTTACACTCTCCAACAATAAAATCTATTTTACAAGCTTTTCTGTGGTAACATCCCTCAACACAACATACATAATCGTGCTCGTCTTCCCCGTTTAACTCCATTTCGCTTATCATATCTTCTACGTCAGGTATACTTAAATTTGTCTCTTTATAAAAACCATTTTCAGCTATGCAATAAGGACATATATAACTATATGCTTCTTCTATTTCTATGTCGTTATTCATCAAGTTCTCATGGAAGAAATTTCCGTCACTTACAACTTCAAAACTCTCAAATCTTACTCCTTTGTATTCTAGCTTTTTCATTAAATCTTTCCCCCCTATTTCAGCAAATGTGCAACTTCCTCGAATTCTTCTTCGCCCAGCTCTTTTATCACGTACTCTTCTAATTCACCCATATTTTCAAACTTGTAAATTTCCCCAATAACCTCTCCTGTCCCTATGTCTTTAGTTCTAAATGCGTATATCTCTTTCCCTAGGTATACTGTAAGATTATCATTATAATACTCCTCCAACCTTACCATGTCGTATTTTCTTCTTAATGTATCTAATAAATCCAGCATTTCTATGTTGTCGTTCAACTCCCCTTGCTTTCTTTCGTCGTGTGCCATTACCAATATCATAAAAACACCCCTTAGTAATATTTTTATCTACAGTCTATATTTTACTCGTGTGTATTTTTATAGCTTAGTGGGTTATCTGTGCATACAAAAATAAGCCATTAGAGTTTATCTAATAGCTTATTTATTTCTTGACTACTAATTATATATTGGTAGCTATTTATACATTATAAATTTCACCAAACAAACTCTTTTCACCTCTAAAATTCTTTACTATTGAACAATTTACTAATATTTTCGTGTGTACCTCCCCAAGTTATATAAATTATTCCTCCGAGTATCTCTGAGTATTTATTGCCCCATATGTATTATACTGTCTGATTTATTTACTGCAGCAAATAACTTTTTGCTTTTACATATCCTACTGTGCGGTTATTTTTATTTCCACAGGTTATTTCCCTTTCCCTTATTCTTACTTTGTTTTCCCCAATGAACTAATATATTTGAAAATGAATACCCAAGAGATGCTACTCCCCAAATAAATATAGGTGCGTAGTAGTACCACCCTATTACTATCAAAACTATCCCTAAAATTAATCCTACTTTAAATTTATTTAAATGCCCTTTTATCATGACCTCACCTAATCATTAAATATATTCTTTACTTTATCGTGTGTCCTTTTCCTTCTAGGGTCAACCTCATAAACTTCTACCTCTATAACTTATCCCACCCTCGCATATGGAATTAATTCTAAAGGTATTTCAAAATACTCTCTTCCTTTTTCACTATTATATAATCTCCGTCTATGCTTTCTATATACCATTTCTCCATAACTTACACCGTCCTTTATATAACTATACAATTTTTGATTTCCGTGTATTCCCCAATATAACCTACCTTTTTAAATCTAATCGTCCACCTTTCTTCTCACACCAATATTCTTTATCAGTGTTCCACAAATATAAATTTCCTTCCTCTTGTGGGTCATTTATTATTCCCATGCTCTCACCTATATATATTTCTTTCTAACCTTACCCCAAGACTGATTAGGGTCTGGCTCAGATGGTGTTAAATCATTTCTTTCGTCTTCAGTTGCTTTGTTGTAACAGTATGAGTGCCAAGCCACTATTCCAGAGTAAGCTTCTCTCTTTGCTTTAGCTAAATTTAAAAATTCCTTATATTCAGGTAATTTCCAAATATTGCAGTTTAAGTCTGAACTCCCCATAGTAAATAAGAATTTAGCTTTTAGGTCATCACCCTCTAGTAAATTCTCCAGTATCAGTTTTCTTCTGTACGGATTTAGTAATTTGAAATACTTAGATTCCCTAATATCTTCTAGTTTTTCAGCGTCCTCTGTAAATTTTAAATATAAATACATTTCGTATGTCACTTCTTCATCACCGTAAATTCTTTTTTCCATAATCTTATTATAAGCGTCGGGCATAAATATTTCACTTTTGCAAATTTCCCTGTGTCCATTTAAACCATCGTGAACTCCCCTAAACTTTTCGTTCTCAGGCAATTGACTTTGTTCTATCACCCCTCCGTATTCGTTGTAGTGTCCCTCTACCCTACCTAACTCCTCCCCATGTCTAACATGAATTAACACACACTTTTCCCCACCTTTAACACTGTCCCCTACTATCTGCGTTCCGCAACCCCTACAAATATATCCGAAACTTCCCATAATCTAGCCTCCCTAATACGTAATGTAAAAAAGTGTTTCATTAACAAAATCTACTGTGTTTAAGCAATACTCCAAGTCGCTTATCAACTCTTCCGAACTTTCTCTCGAATGTCTTAATGAATCTATTATATCTATTAACTCTTGCTCACTAATTATTTTTTCCTCACCGTAATTTAATTCACCTTCTTCAATTCCTAGTACCTCGTTTATTTCTCTAACTGCCCCCATTCCATATACTACACCCACTGTACTTAATACGGAATCTCTCCAGTCATAAAAATCTTCTCTAAGCCTTTTTTTCTTTGTTACCATGTATTCACGATAATCTACTACATTGTCAAACTTACCTATCATTTTTTGAAATATGGCGGTCATATCCAGTCCTTGCATGGTTAATCCTCCTTATATGTTTGTCACGGTATAGTCAATACCGTCCTCTTTAATTAATTCATTTTCAAGCCAATCACAAAACTCTTCCTCTGTAAACTCTCTTATAAGTTCTACGTTATTCATCAATACTCTCATCATAATTCCCTCAGATAAAATTCTTTCAAAACTTTCTACCTCAGTACTAATTACTATAGAGGGCTTGTCTATTATTTTATCTAAGTTTAACCCTCTATGTTCTTTTTAGCATTTATAAAATCCCCTATCTTAGTAAATTTATGCTTTCATACATAAATACCATGTTGTCTATTACCTTCTCACCATGATAGTGCCCGCAATACCATTTCCTGCACTTTATCTTAGTATATATTTCGTCTAACCATTCCTCAGTGCTTGTATCTACTGTATCTTGGTCTATCATAGGTAAAAACCATTCTCTAGGTTGATATCTTAAAGGAGCAGTATGGCTTAATACATAGTCTACTTCCCAGTTTACCTTTTCAAGTTGTTCCTCTACAAACCTTTTTGTTTCCTCGGAGGGCTGTTCGTCTTTAAACCATCTCATCCCATATGCTAGTCTATAATATTTGTCTACACTATAGGCCCCACCAATTACTATTGCTGTTCTCTTTTCTCCATTTACTTCAAATTCGTATATTTCACCGTCTTTAGCAAATACTAAATTAGGAAATTCTTTCTCTATCCAGGCTTTTCCACCCTTATAGTCTACTAACTTATAACTTTTTATGTTCCCAGCGTAATTCTCGTGATTTCCTTTTATACAAAATAACTCTATAGGCAACTTAGATAATTCTTTCTTTAAATTATAATCTTTTTTATTTCCGTAATAATTTATTCCGACGTCCCCCAGTATTATTAGTACGTCGCCTTCATATAATCCTACTTTGTCTTGCAAAGCGTATACTCTATCAAATCTTCCGTGTGTATCCCCAGTTATATATAATGCCATTATCTACCCTCCTATCCAATTTTTCAATTCTCCACCATACCCCACACCTACTTAACTATCCTTAGATATTTCTTTTCACTTTCCTCAATAAATTTATCTACCAATTTACTATGCTCTTTTGTTTCAGCAAATACCGTTACAGCTAATGTCCTCCCCCAATCTTTCGTGTAACTATCGGTTACTAGGTTCTTTATTTTATGCTCTCTTAAATATTCACATAACTCAGTCATGGCTTCTCTGTCGTCGGATACAATGTTATTTATAAATACCTTTTCTTTTGAAAATCTATCATTTAATTTTATTGCTATATATGTCCCAATTCCACCAGATACAGATACTAACCACATTTTTAAACTATTATCTGACGATACAATCTCACTTATTATACTGAAAAATATCACTTGTGATAATGTTACGGTTAGGGCAGCCATAACCGCCTTACCTTTCTGTACTAATATTGTTTTTCCTGTACCTAATATATTATCAAATATTTTTACTGCAATTAATATCAAATACTCCATAATTCAACTTCCTTTCATACCATATATCTTTATGCCTTGTTATACCGTATTTATCTAATTTTGTGTTTTTATTGTTCCCCAGTCTGTTTGCTTTGATGTTTATTTTTTTAAAATATGCCACTCCTCTTTTGTTCTTTATATTTACAACTATAAAATAGCTGTAATATGTAAAAAGACGCTAAAATAGCGCCTTTAGCTGTTTCTGTAAATATAATAGGTTTCTCCGTCTACGTCTATCTCTATCTCTTTCCCGTCGTAGCCCGCTAAAAAATGTCCTCTTCCGTCCGCTGCTACCGCTTCGTGTACAAAATCGTCGAACCCACAAGTTTTATCTATTAATTTTCTTATAGGCTCATTTCCGTTTTCACAATTCTCACTTAATGCCTCAAATACTTCTTCAGGTAAGTCCGTCATTACTGAAAGGAAACTTGCGTTAAATGCCCATAAAGTATCTGCAATATATTCCTTTACCTTTTCGTCAGCTATTTCGTCAGTACATACTAAATACTCTTTTCCTCCTAAATACAGCGTACAGTACGTACTATCCCACCCATACTCGATATCCTCGATGTCACAGTCAAAGTAATCTGCTAAAGCGTTTATTAGACTGTCAGTTAGCTCTAAAGTCATTACTACTCACTCCTTTTTTATGATATGTAAGGGTTATTAACAGTTATTTATTCGTGGGTAGCCGTCTTTTCAGTGTTTAAATGTGTTTATTACATTCTTTACATATATTAAATTCGCTATAATAAGGATATAGCGTATCTATAAAATCACCTATGTCTAACATTACTCCGCAGGTATTACATTTTATACCTGTGTCTATTTGTGATAAATCCTCTATTTCTCTGTTCTTATAACATACTAATTCCGTCATAATATTTCCCCTCTACATATTGGCTCTTCTTCTTTTTAAGTTTCTTATTTGTAGTTCCATTACGTATTTTTCAATTTCTCTGTGAATATCTAAAAATCTCGCGCCATAACAAAACTCTGTTTTACTTTCTATGTCAACTTGCCTAACTATCTCTACTATATATCCTTTGTCTTTTATATAAACTTCTAGCTGTTCCCCTATTTCAACTTGCGTATCCGTTTTAAACTTTATACCGTGTATACTGATATCTATTAAAATACCTTCTACTATCTCATTACTATTACTATTACTATTAATATATTCTAAAACACTACCTTTCCTTTTCTCAACCCCTTCACTCTCGTCTAAACTTTCAAAATTTTCGTCTACGTCCTTTTTTATTATTCTATATTTAAATAATTCATTAACTATTACTCTAAAACTTGCTCTTCTGTTTTTGTATGTCATATCTTTTACTTGCTGTAGTACTATTAATTTTACGTCATTTGAAATACGCTCTCCTACTTTTGCGCACTCCCATGTATTTATTCCACTGTCAGAAATAACTGTTATTTCTATTATGTCGTCTTTCAGTAACTCCAGCGCCTCGCTACCTAACATAGGTGCCAATATTATTATCTCATTTCTTACTTTATCAACACCGTCTATTTTAGAACTAAACTCATTTCTTTTCGCATTTCTAGTAATACATACTTTTATATCATATGTATTATACTTTTCTGGTATTTCAGTTACTAGCGTTCCTGTAAAGGCTTGTTTCTTTTTTCTAAATATTCTCACAGACAATCCCCCTAGGATTTTAAATATTTAAAGGGTTATAATTAGTTATTATAAGTTCCCCGAACTGTCTCCTTGATTCCTCTTTCTTACTCATTGAATAAAATACACTGTGGTCCAATATATTAAATTCCTGAAATAAATCTTTTATAAAGTCGTCCTCATTTATGGTTATCATAAATTTCCCTTTCATATCTTTACATAAGTCCCTCAATAGTGTATATTGTTCATCTGTAAAATCCCCTGTGGAATATCCTTTTGTATTCCTATATGGAGGGTCCATAAAAAAGAATGTCTTAGGACTGTCGTATCTTGGAATAATATTCTCAAAGCTGTCATTCTCTATTGTTACCGTCTTCAACCTGTTATAAGATGCTTTTATGTCTTTTTCTATATCCTCTATCCTTAATCTATTCCTGTCTTTACCTGTCCCAAAACATGGTGAATTCATATCTGCCCCAAACCCAGCTTTTACTAAATAATAAAATATATGTGCTCTTTCTATATTATCTTTATATTCCCCAGCTTTATATTTCTCTTTATATCTATTAAATATTTCTCTACTCACTAAAGTATAATCAAAACTATCTATAAATTCTTTATAGTTTTCTTTTACCACTGTCCAGAAGTTTACTAAATTACTATCAAAATCATTTAGTACTTCCCACTTACTTCTGCTCTTGGCGAATAATACCGCCCCACTTCCTGCAAATACCTCTACATACCCTTCATGCCTTGGAAATAAATTAATTAGCTTAGGTGCTAACTTACTCTTCCCCCCGACCCACTTGATTGGTGAATTCATTTTCTATCCCTCCTATTATATGTAGAATTATACCATAAGGCGTACTCTCTTATTCTACTATTTTGATTAAAAAAGGTGTTGTCTGAAGGGGCATACTCTCCCTCACTATATCGTATTTTATCAATAAATACTTATTTACTAGCTCCTCCTTAGTAAATCCCTCAGGTACACTAATTCTTAACTGCTTATCTAAACTTAATAACTCTTCGTCAAATTTATCTAATTTTACATTAATTCCGTCGTCTACTTTAACGACCGCTACTGCTGTGTATTGTGGGGGATAAATTGCTATTACTGGTAAATTTCCGTTATAGTAAACTTTTACTAAATCCCCTTCTTCAATTTCGTCTATATAAGCTATATCGTCAGTAATATTAAAATGTACTACTTGGTCAAAATATTCTACAACTATTTTTGGTCCATCTATCTTTGACACTATACCCGTAATCTCTACGTATTTACTTACTACAACTTCCTCTAGTATATAATAAATATTGTTTTCTATAAGTACATTATATTCCTCTTCTGTTATCTCTTGTTTTTCAGATGATACTTCAAAGTAGGTTAGTCCGTCTATACTTATCGGGTATCCCTCGTAAATATCAAGTATCTCCTCACTTACTACCAATATATAATCTGCTCCTACCTCACCGTTCTCTATCCAAATGTATTTAGTTGTTTCATCACCGTCTACTACTGGATAATATATTTCGTCCTCGTCTACTTCTGAGAATAAGTACCCTGCACCTAACACCTTTAACTCTTTTCTAGTTTCCTCTTCTACGTCAGTAACTTCGTCAACTTCGTCAACTTCGTCAACTTCGTCAACTTCGTCAACTTCTTCTATTTCTTTATTACATCCTACCAAAGCCCCCGTTATTATGGTAATTATCATTACCCATAATATTACTTTTCTCATATTACATATCTCCCCTCAATGTTTTCCCCTTAAACTTTTCTTAATTCCTCACAAGTAAAAACTCTGTCATATCCGTCAATCCTTATCAGACTTCCGTATAAAACTGTCTTTATGGTGAAAATTTCGTCCTTGTTATTTTTTGCCCATATTATAAATCTGTAGTCCTGAGGGTTATTTGATGTCATAAGGGATAATGTATAATTATCTAAAATCCTATCTATATTTAGTTTTACTTTGTCCCCTACTTTCATAACCTCTCACCACCTATTTTTTTTACTCTCGTAATAGTTACGCTACCGTCTATATAAAACTTAATCCCCATATTCATACAATGTTCCACTATATTTTCAGTTTTACTTTTACCTTCCTCACAGTAATTATTCGTATATTCATGGGCTCTTCCCCCTTTATTATGTTGCATTACTAGTTTGTAAGCAGACTCCCCTTCGCTTAATTCTAAAAAACCAAACATTTCATCATTATCAAATATTACTTTTTTTCCAGTTTCAACATGGAATAACACTTGTCTTACGGTACTTAGATTTATTCTCAAAGTATTCCCCCTACATTTTAATTATAAAGTATTTCACCTTTTCCTTGTAATCTTTTGTATTTCCAAATTCTATTTCTAACTCATATATCTTTTTTCCTTTAATTTTGATATCCAGTTGAGTGGTTCCGTCGTTTATTTTGTATTCCTTTGTTGATTTCACGGAGTAAGTTTCCTTATCTATATCGTGTAAGTAATACTTTAAAGGCTTTAATTCAGAACTTCCCCCACTAAATTTTAATATTATCTCATTGCTATTTGTCACTATTTTATTTGCGTGCTGTCCTAAATAGGAATTATCATGTAGTATAAATTCCTCTTTATAATCCCCCAACTTTACACTTATGTCGGGTCTTAACTTTTCTGTACTTATGGAATGTTTTTTCAATATGTCATCAAAGTATTTGTCAGTTTCGGGTTTCACACTATACACTGTATCTTTACCTAGAAATGAGTGTTTGTTGTCATTTATTATTTTACCAAGTGCGTCGTTTTTAAGCATTACTTTTTTAGATACGTAAATCTTAAAGTCCTCAGCAAAGTTTTCTGTGAGTTTCTTATCCCAGCGTCCATAACTATCAGCACCATTATGTGTGTCAAATTCACTCTTGTATATGTTGTAATACTTATCATAGTTCTCTTTATTATTTTCAACTAATTCCAAATATATCATGTGTCCTAATTCGTGATACAAAGTTGATGCTATATTCTCACCCTCTACAGGATTATAATAAATTCTTGTACGTCTTATATTCATTCCTTCAGGTGCGTACCCCTCACAATATGCGTAACCACTTAGAATTCTGTAAGGGTGAAATATAACTTGTGTGTTTTCTAGGTTTATAAAATCTAATGCCTCTACAAATTCTATAAACTGCTCTAATGTTATTTCCTTAAAGAAATCGAAATCTACCTTAGTATCTTTGTAACCCTCGCTTTCTTCCTTACTAAATAATTTATCAGTGTATAAACTCTCTGTGTACCATGTTGGTACTCCATACTGTTCTATCTCACTTACCAAAGGAAACCTTACCTCTCTAAACTCTACTAAATCTTTTTCAACTTTCCTTCTCATTATCTCTTGCAATAATACTATGTTATTACTTGCCTGGTCTAAACCCTTTATATCCTCATAGGTAAATATCTTTACTCCATTTTTAGTTCTTATTATGTTCTCATGTACGTTCTTAATAAATTTATTCTGCTTATCTATTTCTTTTTTAATGTCGTCTAAACTTACTCCGTCTTTATTATATTTATTAAAATCTACGTCTATATTTATTTCCTTGTTAACATACCCCACCACAGGGGGCAATTCCACCTTCTCAGCTGCTTGTCCTGTACTTCCTAAACTCATAACTACCATTAAAGCTATTCCAATTATCTTTAGTGCTCTAATCATTTTTAACCTACTCCCCTTATATAATATTAGTTATTAAAACCTCGTTTACTTTAGCGTCCTCATTTAAACTTTTTAATTTTCCTTTCGTTCTTAAACTAATTACTTTATATCCTTTTCTATCTATTAATTCAATCAACCCTCTATGTTCCTTATCTATATTATATAAGTAATTAAATAATATAAAATCACACTCTAACCCCTCTACAAACGATAATAACTCCTTTTCACTCTCGTTATTGTATGTCCCACCATATGTTGAAGTATTAGTTAGTATGTATGGAGGATCTAGTAGTAATAAGTCATCTTTTCCTAAGTGTATATCATTCTGTAACAACTCTTTATAGTCTTTACTATAGAACGAGTATGCGCGTTTCTGTAACTTCTTTCCAAGCGAGTTTAATTCTTCAGGTATTCTCTTTAAACTACTATCTGTAAAGAACTTCCCTATTTTATTATTCCGTGCTATTCCTCTAAACCCCTGATTAAATTCTCCTTTTTGGTTAAACCTAACCAGTGAGTTGTTACACATTTTCAATAGCATTACTGTTTCGTATATAAACTGCTTGTCTATATCTTCTGCTATATATCTCTTATTCCAGTACTCTCTAAAAGCATAGTAATCTTCACTACAAGTAAATCCCCACATATCGTCAATCTCTTTTATTTCTTTGTATTTATAATCTTGTGGATTATCTCTCATGTAACTTAGTATTAAGGGCATTAGTGGTATTATGTCGTTACCTATAAGCTCGTCCACCTTTACATTTATATTCATTATCAAATTCCCACTACCCATAAATATATCTATTGCTCTTTTATACTTTCTCCCGTACAAAATATTATTAACGTAGCCCATATAATCAACTTTATTACCAGCCCAATTAAAAGGTAACTTCTGAACAATCACTTTATCATCCCCTTATTATAATTAAAATAGGATACCATTACAGTATCCTATTTTTTATTTAGTTGGAATAACTCGTCAAGTATATATCTTTCGTGTTCGTTTCTTGGGTGCTCTATCATAACCTCATTATTATATAAATCTACATATCTAATTTCAGTTAACATGTATAAACTTTTTGAGTCAGGTCCTCCGTACATTTCAAAATATTTAGGTTGAACTTTAGATTGATAGTATTGTCTTACTCTTACACCATACTCTAAGTACTCCTCAATCATTATTATTGATTCCAGCATATCATTAAGTGATACCCCTTTAGCTACTGAACGATTTAATATACATACCGTCCCAACTTTAAATCTATTCTTCAATACTTCTATATATTCACTTATGTTAGAAACTTGAGGTTGCATAAGTTTTTGCCTATAAAACTCTATCATGTCTCTATCTTTAGTCTCGGCAACATTTGTAATTTTTACACCATGACTAATCATTAATTCGGCTATCTTTTCATGCGTCTTTCCTAGTATCACTGTGTCTTTAAAATCAACTAGTTTGTCCCCAGTCCTCTCAACCTCTTTAGCAATAGCCTCCACTATTTTATGGTTTACATTCTGCGATGTAAAATTTAGTACTTTAATCATAAGATATTTTCCCCCTTAATATTTTTATATTATCTTATTTTAGTAAAACTAATTAGTTCTTTCTTGCGCGCCCTATCTTCAGGAGTTAAATTTTCATCAGGCGTTACTAATAAGTAAACACCATAACTAATTAATTTTTTATCCATATTCTTTAGTATAAACTCCTGCGAAGGAATACTGAACGATACTAACCTATTTCTTAACATTGTAAATTCGTCTCTGTCTATTTTACTAAAATCTTGGCTTAGATTTACACCGTCTAGTATATTTACCGAGAACTTGTCCTCTAAATTTTCAATTAATATATTAGAATTTCTTAAGGCATCATCAACGAGTATTTCTATATTTTTTAGATATTCTTCGTCTATATCCCCTCCAGCTCTTAGCATTTCTATTATGTCTTTTTCACCCCATACTTCTAACATTTTCTTTGAAAAATTATGAACTTGTCTTTTTATGGTTCCTATAGTTACCCCGTGTTTTTTTGCAACGTCAGAATATGTCACACCCCTACTTAGTATCTCCCTTACTCTTTCAGGAGCATAATCTGTTGTTATAAATAATTTATATATTTTCCAAAGTAAAGGTATATATCTTTCTTCCGTCTTATGCAAACGCATCCTTAATTCAAAAGCTCTTCTGTCCGTGGTGTATTCTACGTCTCTTACTAATTTAGATATTGAACCTAATTTCACCTAATATTACCTCCTTACGTGTCTCTTCTATACTCTTACATTATACCACATATTTTTACATCCGTCAACTATTTTTCATACTTAATTTCATACTTTTTATCATACTTATTTACATTAAAGTATATAATTGTATGACAATTTTCAAATAAGGTCATTTTCATACCATATTTTATTTTTCTGCGTTGGAAAGTACGACAATTAGTCTCGTTTTCTCTTAATTTTTAACCAAAAAACCTTTTTTCAACAATAAATCATACTCTCTGTCATAATGTTTTAAAAATCATACAATTTTCCAGTGTTTTCAACGCCTTTAAGCCTGAAAACCACATTTTTTTCTGGAAATTTATATAGTTAATTTTTGAGACATCTATTCAACTTTCAATCATACCTTAAATCAACACACTAAAATCCTATAAATTCTATGCTTTTTTCTAACTTATCAACCAGCTCGTCACCGTCTTTATATGTTATTACGTTGTTGCCCCCTACACCTTCCACACTTACATTAGTTTCTTCTTTCTTAATAAATATTACTCTTATATTTTGTTCAAGGGCAATCCCTATGGCTATACCAACGTCGATAGATTGTTCAGATATATCAGCCACCATAAATTGGGACTCCATTATTAAATTTTTCATATCGGAAAAATCATTAGTAGTATTATAAATTAAATTATGTGTGTAATTTAATCTACTATTTTTTATAATGTCTAATGTATTACTCCCTTTATGATGGCTTATATAAATAGTATACATCTGCCAAACCCTTCCTTAGTTTATTTTATTATCTCTCTGTCATTTAATGTAATATCTCACTGTCAACTAGCTTAACTCCCAATATGTTATCTTTCCCAATCTCTTTAATTTGCTTTAGTTTACCTTTTAAAGTTATCTCTTGACCTTTATTTATATCTAGTACTCTGTCAACTTTCACCCCAATTTTTTAGTCACATATTATTCCTTTATTGTCACCCTTCAGTGTTATCTCGATAGCTCCGTCTACTACCTTAACGTCTACTACTTCACCTTCTACTCTTGTTGAGCCTCCCTTTTGGCTATCCTCTGCAAAATCTGTTATCTATACACTAGTAAGGTTATTTACTAACATCTCAATTTCCTCTACATTATATATAGTATTATCTTTTGCTAATTATATGCCGTTTAAGTATCTTAAAATAAATACAAATATTATATAGTATTATTGCGGCTATACATTCGTCTATAAATTTACTTTCATTATATACCCTAAGTATTAATTTGTGTGCTCGGCCTATTTTATATTATGTACAAGGGCGGTAAATCCACCCTCTATTATTTTATAAAGTACCTTTTAGTGTGATTACTTTAACATTAGTTAATTATTCTTTAAGTATGTCAATTTCTGTAGCTATTTTATTAAGCCTGTAAATACAGGTAATAGCATACTTATCAATACTAATATTATTATTATCCTAGTTATCTTTTTTCTCTTGTCGTTCATTTTACTCTCCTGGTTTAAAGTTTATCCAAAGGAATTCTTCCCCTATATCTTTTTTCCCACCCTTCTCAGTTGCTTGACATGCCTTAGCAAAGTCGTCTAGTTTAACTTTAAAGAAATTTTTACCGTCGTTTAATCTATCATAGATTGGGTGGTCATACCCACTCATAATAAATTTACCTTTTATCTTTAGCAATTTATCTACTAACAGAACGTGCATATCGTCAGTTAACTCGTGGTGATAATCAGACTTAACTCTGTGGTTCTTTATTCTCTCGTCAAATTCCTCTTGAGTTTCGCCGTCCTTTTTTGTTAAAACTTCCTCGTCAGCTTTACCTCTCGTAGAATGAATATATGGAGGGTCCAAATAAAATAACGTATCAGGACTATCATATCTATCCAATATATACTCAAAGCTATGGTTCTCTATCTGAATAGTTCTAAATCTTTCTACAGCCCATGCTAAATTTTTATCTATTCCATTTAAATACCTTCTAAGCGTTGGATTTAATTTCCCATTTCCAGCGCTCTTATCAGACTTCCAACTCTCTAATCCTGCTGAGAATGATTGCATACATAACACATAGAACATTCTTGCTCTCTCTATTTGGTCTTCTATTCTTATTTCCTCAATTTCATCCCATCTAGCTCTATACTCTTCCTCAGTTATCAGACCTTTATTTTTTAAGGTTTCTAACTCAGCAAATTTCTCTTTAATTTTATAATGCATACGCTTGAATCTGTCGTCATGTAGATTAGACCATAATGTTTCAAATTCCTCCTCAGACAATTCACCATTTTCTAGTCTAACTTTTAAATCTTCCATTTCCTTACTATTATCAATTAACCCATGTTCCCATCTAGCTTTAGCATATTCAAACTCCTCTCTACTATAAGGAGTTAATTGCAACAATTCCTGAAATCTCTTAAAATGGTTTTTGTTTCTTATAGTTCTAAATAAAGAAACTAATCCCGAGTTTACGTCATTATAAACCTCTAAAGGAACTCTCTTTTTATTTAATATAATATGCCCGCCACCACCGAATACCTCTACATAGACCTTATGTCTAGGCATTAAATTTATTATTTGCTTAGCCATTTTAGCTTTTCCACCATACCAACTTATTACACTTTTGTGTGCACTCATGTTATCTCTCCTATTCTTTATATTCTATCTTCGCATTTTCGGTTATTTCTCTAATAAATTCCTCAAATTTAATATACTTTTGTTCCTCTTTGTAACCTTCTAATATCGTATCCTTTAAATCCTCAAAGTTATCTTTTAACTCTATTAATTGATAAACTATAAACTGTTCCCCAGACTTCATTACTAGTGTATCTCCAGGTTTTATATGTTTTAGACTTTCCCCTAGCTCACCGAAATTCTTATCTACGTTCTCTATTACGCCAGCGTAGTGTATTTTTTCGCCTAGTTCCTCTTTTAACTGCTCTAGTGTAACCCCATCCCCAAGCTTTTCTTTAACTATCTCTACGTCTTCACTGCTGCCTACTACGACCTCATTAAACTTCCCTATAAAATAATCCGTTGGATTTTCCTCAAATTTAGTTTTTAATTCCTCGTCAGTTAGCTCTATTTCCTGCTTGATTTTTTCCATTAAACTATTTCTTAGGGCCATTTGCTTTATATTTAGTTTAAATCCTTCTTCTGCTATCCCTTTCTCATTTAGAAAATTAACAAAGTCCTCTTCAGTTCCAATAATCTTTTTATAATTTTCAAGTTCTGTGTTTACAAATTCCTCTGTAACTTCTATACCTTTTTCCTTTGCGGCTAATTCCAATAATTTATCTTGTATCATAGTCTCTAGTATACCTTTTGAATATAATTTAATATAACTATCAAGTTCACCTTGAGTTATATTAACACCGTTTACTACAGCTACAACTTTTTTACTATTACTATTATTTGCTACCCCACCATTATTGCTACAGGCAGTAGCCAATAAGACTACTACCATAACTATTATTAATACTTTCACTTTCTTATTCATCTAAATCCCCCTGTCCCATCTGTTCTATTAATGCTTTACGTCTATTTAAGTCATTTCTTGTTTTCTCTTCGTTTATCACTAACCCCTTACCGTCGTCATTATTTTCCACATAAATTCTTATTACCTCAGGGTTATTAGATATATCTAATACGTGGTTTACTATGAAAAATTGAAAATGATTATTTTTTGCTATTGCTACTAAAACATCACTTAATTTACTAGCCGTTTCACCTGACGCCCCGCTTAAGTACTCGTCCAGCACTATAAACTTAGATGATTGAGCTATCTCCAGTAGACTTATTATAAATATCAGGGATGTAACTTGTTTTACTGCCGTCCCTACTTTTCTAGGCTTACCTGTTTCAGTAGATATTAACTGAATATCTGTTATCTTTTGGTTATCCCCTCTGTCGTCATCGTGGATTTCCAAATCATAACTATGCTTCTGCAATATAGATGTTAAACCTTTATTCACTAACTCTTTAATACTTTTTTTAGCACCTATATTTCTTTCGTCAGTTATCTTCTGTATAACTTTCTTAGCCATTTTAAACTTTTGTAGATACTCTTCTTGTGAAGATATTTCGTCAGTTAGTTCTTTGATGTTGTTTTCTAGGTCTCGTCTTAAACGAGACCTATAGTCAACAGCCTTGCATATTAAGTCAGCTTCACTATTTAATTCCTCAAATCTTTTCTCTAACTCTAAATATTTCAACTATTTCACCACCACCAATTAATCAATATTTACTGTCATTAATGCTAGTGCTTTACCTTGCGTATCTTTTATTAATAAATATAAGTTTTCTACGTCTATTGCTATTATTACGTCTTTAGTTCTCATAGCATCGGATAGTTTTAAATAGTTTTTAGCTAATAAATCTATTTCGCTATCTCCAATATCCTCTATTTCACCCTCTATATCCTCTATAGCAATCTTATCTGTAGCTTGTTCCCCAGAGTCGCTTAATCCCTTTAAGTTTATACTTCCAGTAGTACTATGTTCACTGTCTTTAACTATTTTGACAAATATTTCTTCATCTTCAGTCGCTAACTTAGTTCTGTTTATTGCTTGATCAAAGTCTAATCTATTAATTTTAAAACTAAATGTCTCTTTAAAGTCGTCAATAAAGTCTACGTCGTATATTTCAGGGTCCATTACTTTAAATACTAATATATCCTTCTCAGTTCTTAGCAATACCTCGTGTCCGTCATTTAGTAATTTTAAATTAACTTTATCTGCCTCAGAACTCCTTAATAATACTAAAATCTGTTTTGCAGACTTTTGCTCTATTACGTATTGTTTCTTAGTTGCAAATTCAATCTTTGCGACTATACTACCATCGAATAAATATGCAAAGTTTCCGTCCAAGTAAATAGTTTGGTGTAATCCGTCAGGACTGTCTACCTTAGCTAATGGTACTAAACTCTCTAACACATGAATAAGCTCTTTTCTATCTACTACGTCATCAAACTCTGTTTCATTTATAATATCAAAGTCTATAAACTCATTTTCAAATTCTTTCTTATGTGTGTTATATACGAAGTTATCTAAAGATATTACTACGTTCTCTTCGTCTTCTGTATATTTAAATTCTATATTACTATCACCGTTTACGTACATAATTAACTCTTGTAGTTTATCACTATCTAAAGTTAGTTGAGTTCCGTCACTATTATCGGTTTCAACATATGGAATTTGTGCTAATAGTGTTAGTCTGCCGTCACTACCTGCGATATCTAACTTTCCATCAGGTCTAGGATTAAACTTAAATCCTCTTAAATGTTCAATTACTGAACTTTCGTCTACTATTCCTTTCGCTTTCTTAACTCCCTCAATTAAATCTTTACCTAAAACTTTCATTAGTAAATAACCCCCGTATCATTATTATTTGTATTTTCAATTTCATTTAGCTCTTGTTTCAAATTGTCATATTCGTCTAGTTTTCTCTTTAGTGATTGTAAAGATAATTCTAAGTTATCCTCTGTTTCTTTGTATATTTTTAATAACTCATCTTTATTTTCAAAAGTAATTCCTAATTCTTTTAACTCTTGAATTTTCTTAGCAACTTCTTTTTTAACTAGATTTCTTTCGGCCTCTAGCTTAGGTTGCTCAGATATTGCCGCTTGTGCCCTTTTTTCAATTTCGTTAAATTGTTTTAAAATATCCATATTACCTCAAACTCCTCCTATTTTTCAATATTTTTTTGATTCCATACATATATACTTTACAAATAGCCTAATGTGAGTGTGTAATTTTAGTCTACTTGCTTTAATATTTCAAAGCATATTTCCCTAATCTCTTCGTCCTTTACCTGCCTATTTAATTCCTCGTAGATATCAAAGTAATTAATCTTAGCGTCCTCTATTTCTAAACAGAAATTATTAAATGCATTTTCTGTTCTCTTTTTCTTTAAAGCCTCTGCCTTATTGAAAAATTCGTCCGAAGGTATTAAATCTACCTCTACTAATTCTACTTTCAAATCGTAATTCTCGTCTACTTCTACTTTAACCATATTTCCAAAGTCCCTATCGTGTGATTTATTAAAAGACGTTCTTCCTAAACTTCCTGGTGTTATTACTGTAGTCTTACTTTCCCCTTTTGCTACCTCGTAAATCGGTATTGGAATGTGTATATCATTTATTATTGCTAAATCCACACCACGGAAAAGATTGTGTAACCCAGGGGATATTGTCTTTCCTATTATTGTGTCTATATATACCCCTTTTTCTAATATAGGATTATGGTAAATTCCTATTAAAACCTCTGTTGTATCTAACTTCTTTTCCACTAACTCGTTAGGGTTTCTTGAGTAGTTTATGAAATTTAATTGTAAACCGTCTAAGGTTACTATTCTAGGGTTCATTAACACATCATTCTCTATCAGTAAATCAAAGAAAGTAAATTCCTCTATATTATTAGTATCATGCTGACCCCTTACTGAGAATAAAACTCCTTCTCTTCCAGATAAATCTATCAGTTTACCTTCCTTGTCATAAACCTTTAACCTATTCAATAAACCTTTCTCTTCAAGTTTATTTTTTACTAGTATACCAATATCGTTTAACATTCTTTGGAATATACTTATATATCTAGTATTGTTTATCTTCGCGTGTTGTATATCCCCGCCCAAAGTTACTAAATCGTACTCCCCCTGGATAAATTCATCTTTTATAATATTTAATATATCTACAGATTGCTCTGCGTATCCTATACTTACACCTATTTCTTTGTCATATAAGTGTAGATCTGGCACGTGTAATATCTTTAGCATTTTAAATTCCCCTCGCAATCTCTTCTAAACTCTTACCATTAAAAGGACACTTCTTATTCAAGCTGTTTGCTACTACAGGACAGAAATTATTCGCTCTCATAAATTCGCTTCTTTCATTGTCTATATCCTCTATTAGTTTCTTATTTTCCTGTGCTTGTGCTGTCTTATCTCTTAATTCTTCTAATCCTTCCATTAACTCTGCCGTTTTGGTAAGTATTGTTTTGTGTGTACTAAGTCTGTTTTCTATTAAGTCTTTAATAGTGTCTAAACTGTCTAATACATTATTAAGATGTTCTGATTTTTCTTGCATTACTTCTATTTCTTTTACTAATCTCATTTTACTTATTATATCTTGCAAATTATCTTTATAATCTTTTGACTTATTTAATTCTATAGATAAATCTGCTAATCTATCAATTTCTTCCCCAAGCTTTTTATCTTTTGTTTCAATATCTCTTAGCTCAGATATTGCTTTTATTATTTTATGGTGTTCTAATACATTCTCTCTTTCATTTAGCAATTCTTTATTAGCTTCAAATGCTTGGTTTATACGACTGTATTTTTCTAGTCCATTTAATATATCTAGGGATAAACTAATCTTGTTTCTTGTTTCTCTAGCTTTAACCCAGTCAAATTCCACTACCTCAGAAGGTATCATTATTTTTTCCAGCTCTTCTAAATACTCTAGATTAGTTATAATCTCGTACATTAACCTAGCTTTTGCCATTGTACTTTGTATAGATTTTCTATATAACTCAATCTCTTCTTTAACATAGCTTATATCTGGATTTTTGTCTAATTTTTCTTGTTCATAGCTAATCTTAGATTTAGTTATTTCAATCTCTTTTTCTAAACTATTCTGTAAAGTATTAGCTTTCCTTAAAGCATTTAAAACCTTATCTGTTCTTAATGCTTTTTGGAAAAATGAATAGTTCTCCCCAGGTGTTGTATTCATAAATAAAATCTTGTCGTCGGAATATCTAAAGTTAAATTTCTCTTTCTTTAGTTCGTCCTCATACACGTTTACTATCTTTTTAATACTTTCAGGGACTCCACTACCTATTTTATCATAGAATCTTACTTCCCCATTAGGCAATGTCAGCTTGTACCACGATACTTCTCCTCTTTGAAGTTCTATAATATTCCCCTCAAAGTCCTCTGCCTCTATATGAAAACTATCAGCAAAGTCTGATACATATTTCTTTACATGAATTCCCGCTATGTTATGACATAATATATTCATTGCGTCTAATATCATACTTTTACCACTATCGTTGTCCCCTACGAAATGATAAACTTTATCTTTTTCAAAATGAAATTCTATCTCTCTTATAGGTCCAAAATTTGTTATTTTCAGTCTTTTAAAATGCATTTACTATCCTCACCCTCTTTCTTACATTTGTCAGCAATCTCTGATTTTATAGCGTTTAGGTCTATATCTAATACCGTAGCTAAAATCATAAATTCCCAAGCCGTCAAGTTATCCCTCGCTAACTTATGACTAAAATTTGATTCGCTAGTCTGTATTTTTTCAGCTAGCCACTTACTTTTAATCCCTTTTTCGTCTCTAGCCTTACATATATATTCTGTTAATTTTACTGCCACTTTTCTGACACCCCCCATTATGTAATATATACTTACAATAATCCTCAGAATACTTTTATAGCTTATTTAGAGTGTTTCTTTGAAATGCGTCATTTATTTTTTTATACAGGTGTTTTAAGCGTAAAACAAGTCCAGCTAAGTAAACTGGACTTGTTTCTAGTGTGTAAAAGTATCTTTTTATGTATTATCCCGTTTCCAATTATCTGCCGATTAATTTAAACCAATACTTACTCTTAAAGCGTCGTCTACCTTTCTCATCTCTTCTTCATCTAACCAAGCTATTTTATTTCTTAACCTACGCTTATCTACAGTCCTTATCTGCTCGGCTAATACTACCGAGTCTTTCGTTAACATACCTCTCTTTTTTATATCTACGTGAGTAGGTAAATTCTTTTTATTCGTTTTTGAAGTTATAAATGCAACTATTACTGTAGGACTGTATTTGTTACCCACGTCGTTTTGTATTATTACACAAGGTCTCTCCCCTCCTTGTTCACTCCCTTCTAAATTAGTATCATCAATATCTATGTAGTAGATATCCCCTCTTCTCATCCTTATCTCTCCCTTCGATGTATTAGGGAACACTTTAAATGTTCCCCCCTATTAAATTTCTATGTCCTCTACTATTCCATTTCGTATTCCTACTACCCTTACTATTCCAGCATTTTTTATAAATCTTTTGCATATTTTACAAGGTTCAGGACTTGCGTAGTCTTCACTCCCATGCTCTTTACCCACTATATATAGTGTAGAACCTATTGCTTTTTCTCTCCCAGCAGATATTATTGCGTTTTGTTCAGCGTGTACTGCCACACACAATTCATATCTTTCCCCAGAAGGTACACCTAATTCCTGTCTAATACATACTCCTGTATCTATACAGTTTGCTTCCCCTCTAGCACTTCCATTATATCCTGTCGAAATAATTTCGTCGTTCTTTACTAAAACCGCTCCGTAATTTCGTCTTAAACAAGTACTTCTTTTTAGTACTGCCTCAGCAATCCCTAAATAATATTCATCTTTTGATATTCTCTTTTCCAATTATTACCCTCCTTAATTATAGTCATACTCAAATCTAGCGTACCCTAAAAATCCATGTGGCGGAATTTTTTTAAATTAATTCATTTTACTAGCTATAACTATTTTTTCTACGTTACTTCCGAATACTTTAATATCCCCACGTCTATCTCAATATTTATATTAGATTACCACTATTTAGAATATTTCTGCAAATAATTTACTCGCTTCACTTCTTAAATCCTCTTCTAGCACTATACATCCGAAAATCTCGCTACCTGAGGCTCTTTTTATAAGTTCTAGTATCCCGTTGTCATTCCTAAACTTACCTTCAGATTGTGAGTAATCACCTGTAAATACTATACATGAGCCTTTACTTACCCTTGTCCCCAGTAATTTTATTGTATCTGTATCTAAGTCCTCTGCCTCATCTACTAATATATAGGTATCTTGAATATCTAGTCCTTTCATAAAGTTAGGTATCTCTTTCACTAGTTTACCCTTACTTATTAAATCATTGGCTTCAACCTCACCATTATCTAAATGCTGTATTATTGGCTTAAAGAAATCCCCTATTTTATCGTCTTTGTCACCTTTTAAGAATCCTATCTGCTCTCCAGGCCCTATTGGATTTCTAACCATCATTAACCTCTTGTATGTCTCCATCTCTTTTAAATGCACCAATCCTAATTGTGTAGCTAAATATGTTTTCCCGCATCCAGCTGCCCCAAATATTCCTTTTACAGGTATATCTTTGTTTAACAATAAATCCACTGCACACCTTTGTAAATCATTCTTAGGCTTTATACCTTTTCTTGACCTTAAGTATGCTAACTTAACATGTGAATTTCCGTCCCACCTAAGTATGTCCACAGTTTCGTAATCTACAATAGTATCTGTCTTAGAACATACTATTGGATTATCCAAATTCTTTATTATTAAGTACTCATTTGTCTTTAACCCTAACACGTTCTCCTCAGGATTACTGTAAATATTAGCAAGAAATTCATTGTCCTCATTATTGGTTGCACTTATAAATTTTCTAGTAAATCCTTTATATTCGTCGTCTTCCTCAGGGTTTATTACTTCTATGCCTAACCTTTTTGCTCTAACCTTCATACCTATATCTTTTGTTAGTAGTGCAGTACCTCTAAGTCTAGCAACTTGGATTATTATGTTGTCGTTGTCTTTTACGGTAAGCTTGTCCTTAAAATCCTCGCCTATAAACTCTATCTGGTCGTACTTACTCTCGATGAACCTAATTGCCCTTCTAGCCTTATAAGCTCTTCTATAGTCCCTACCGTCCTTTAATCCGTCTAATTCGTCCAATACTGTGTAAGGGACTATTATTTTATACTCTTTCATTAATTCCTCTACACATGCTACATTATCCATTATGATTGATGAGTCTACTGTAATTTCTCTCAAATGTTAAGCCCCCTGTGTTTTATTTTGTTATTTTATTTGCTACCCAAGATGCAGCGTATGAGTTAGGTTTAATTTTACAATCATACCCACAGCCATTTACCCACCCAACTATTTCAGGAATTAATTTATTAGTTTCTCCATTTCTTCCTATGTCTACGTGAATTTCTGGATAAAACTCTATCCCTGATTCTTCTAATGCCTTTACCATCTTGTTAGCAAATTCTAAACTTAAATTGGTTTCGTAATAGATCTTTTTTGTTAAATTTTCTATTTTTGGTATAATCTTTTCTTCATAAAAGAATATTCCACCATTTCCAACTCTCCATATGGCTAATACCATAACTACTTTTGTATCTCTAAAGTTTTGAGAGTCAGAACCTATAGTTATTTTATACTCACTCTCTGGGCTATCATTTACGTAGTCCCTTATACATTGTATAACACTGTCTAATTCTAATTCTCCTAAAGTTGGGCTTATCATAATAAGTTCCCCCCTTACTTATTTATTATCTTTTCATTTTTTCAATCCATTTTAATTTTCTCTTATTTAATTTATTTACTATTTCAACAGATGCATCGAACAATTCCCAGTTAATAACGTTCAACTCGCTCTGTCTATCCTTGAATAAGGCGTTAGTTAAACTTTGGTTATCTTTTAAGACACCTTCTATTAGTTCGACTATTTCTTTTTTATATATTTTTTCTAGAATTTCTCTTATCTTTAATTTATCTTTTACACTATCCATAAGTGCTATATAGTTTATAAAACATCCCCATATATCTAAATGCTTAAATAATATTTCCTCAGGAACTCCTTCAGGAGGATTAGGATTACTAAATGAGAATAGTCTAGAAGACTCCCTGTAATTTCCCTTTATAAATTCTAAATATGCTTTTGCAAATTCTGTACTTAAATCATATTTAGACGGCCTACCTGTTAAAACACTTAAACCATTACTGTGCCCTTCTATTCTTAATTTAACTAACTTGCTTTCGTCCAACTTATCAGATTTAAATACTTGCTCCTCAAATATCCTTCTATTAATATCAGCAATCCAGTATAGGTCTCCATTTCCTAAAGACGACTCTGTCATTATTTTCGGACATATTATAGAGTACGTTGGAAACCCTAAATAAGAGTAATCTTTATATAATACCTCAGTATCAAATTTCTCGCTTATTAGTTTGCTTAAGTCTTTGAACATTTGTTCATTATCTCTTGTTATAGCCATGTCCCATATACTAGGGTCAAATTCATAACTGTAATCATTTGTAAAGAACTTATCTTTATACATTCCTGTACTATTGGTTATATTTCTCAGAATCCAAAATGAATCTCTTAATTCGTCAAAATCCTTTTCACCGTCTAATGTTTTCACTTTTACGTCCTTACCTATGTGCGAATTTCCGTATGCAGAGAATTCTATTAAGTCAAGGTTGTCTATATGTGAACCTTGTACAAGTTCGTTCATTGTTCTGTCCATCGCTACGGTTATTGCAGGAAATGCCCCCATGGATACTCTATAACCCCTTCGGTATCTGTCATAAAGTATTACACATACTACAGGTAACCCCAAACCTAAACTAGCGTCTCGTATTTCCATTTTAAATCTTCTCGAACTATTTATATCCTTGTACATTTCATAGGTATGCTTACTTTTTGCTATTATGTCGTCAGGTATTAAGGGTAAAACTAAATTATCCCTAAAAATTACATATCTTGAGTACCTCTCAGCTATCTCACTTAACCCCTGCACTAAGGCCTCGTACTTTGAGTTTCCTGCGCATAATCCCGTCGTTCTTTGAACTATTGTTCTAAATAGAAAATCATTTATTTTTACTTTTTCACCTGTTACTGCATTTGTATACTCTTGTAGAGGTAAATATCCAAATGTTTCAAATACATTTGTTATATAGTTGTCTACTATCCTGTCGGCATGTTTTGAACCCTTAGTATATTCTTTTATATACTTAAATATTAAATCCTCTTTCTTATACTTTTCAATGTCTCTCTCTTGTATCTCCGTAGGATATGCTACAAATCCGTCGTTACATAAGTATTCTTTCAAATACATTTCCCCTAAATCATGGTACAAATGATGCGGTGACCCTTGTATTCTTTCTAACATTTCTGCGTAGGCCGCCGCTAGGGCTAGTTCTCTAGTTATCCCCTTACCATTAGTTCTTTTTAAGAATACACCGTTGTAATATATTTTTAAATGCATTGAAAATGCCTGTGTTCCCGTATACCTCTCTATTTCCTCCAACTCTAACCCCAAACTTTTTAATATTCCTCTACAGATTCCTATTGTTTTCTCAGGGTCCATTTCTTTATGAGTTATCCTATCCATTCACTTCCCTCTTTCTACTCTCATACTCTAACTTTTTATTATTTAGCATTTTTATTATCTCTACACTTATCTCGTGACTCTCCCAGTCTACTACACATAATTTACTATACCTGTCTAGGAATAATGCTTTTGTTATTTCTATTTCGTCTTTTAATATTTCCCTAATATCGTCTACTATTCGTTTGTCAAATATTTTAGTTAATATATTTGATATTTCTTCCTCGTCACTTACGGAGTCTTTTAAAGCTATATAATTTATAAATACACCCCAGTAATCCATTAGCTCAAACCGTATCCCCTCAGGAATATTCAAACTAGGACTTGGTACGTCTTTGCTAAAATAATATGATGCCTGGGCGTAGTCTCTTTTTATTAACTCTATATAACCCTGTATAAAATCCGTTGATAAATTATATTTTAGTTTTCTACCTATCACATATCCTAAAGGTAGTTCCTTGTCTTTATAATCAAGTTCCTTAATTCCGTCTACATTAATTTCACCTTTAAATATATATTCCTCAACTTTTTCTCTATCTATTACTCCCCTATAACATAAAAGATTAGTTGCCATTACTGGTTCAATTAATAGTCTAGGACTTATCACTGAAAATGTTTCAAATCCTAAGTATGAGTATTCTTTATAAATTACAGTGTCACCAAATTTATCTTTTATCTTTCTAACAAGGTCTTTAAACATATATTCATTGCTTATTTCCTTTATATCTTGCCATGGCTTAAATTCATAACTATACTTATCCCCTAAAAACTTATCTTTATATGCCCCTTTATTAGATGAAATATTTGTTACTATCCAATATGCGTCCCTTATGTCGTCTTCTGTGAACCCAGCGGTTTCTAATCTTTTACTTAAAGGAGGTATACTAAAATTGTTGTATCCCCAATAACCTACCATACCTAAATTTTGTATGTTCTCTCCTTGTATTAGCTCATTTACTGCCCTATCTAAAGCTACTCGCATTATCGGGAATGCCCCAAAAGACACTTTATATCCTCGTCTAACTTTATCATATATTATTGCACAGACTACAGGCATTTCTTTACCTAGACTTGCGTCCCTAAATTCTATTTTAAATCTACCTGTGCTATTAATTTGATTATAAACCTTATATGCGTGTTCACATTTCTTAATTTCCTCTTCAGGAATTAAAGGGAATGTTAAGTTATCTCTGTATGCTACAAACCTAGAGTATCTCTCGACTATCTCACACAGCCCTTGCAACATTGCCTCATATTTACTATTTCCAGCGCATAAACCTGTGGATGGAGCTATTATATATCTAATTAATAACTCATTTACATATAACTTATCCTCTGTTATTGCGTCCCTATATTCTTGTAACGGTATATAACCATAACTCTTATGTATCATTGTTATATACCTCTCCACTAAATCTTTATTCTCAGACCTCCCCACAGTAAGTTCGTCTATTAAATTTAATACCACACTATCTTCTTTATGTTTATCTACAGAAAACTCTCTTTTCTCACATGGATATAATACAAACTCGTCTAATTCAAGAATATCCTTATTGTATAAGGTATCTATTTCAGGATATATATGCTGATGTAAACACTGCAATGTCTCCATCATTTCCCCATATGCGGATGCTAAAGATAATTCTCTTGTGTTACCTTTCCCATGTGTTGTAGTTATATATTTCCCCCTATAAAATATTGATACATGACTTGAATATACACTAACTCCAGTGTCATCCTCTATCTCCTCTATATTAAACCCTATTTCCTCTAATAGCCTTTTGCATAATATGATTGTGCTTACAGGGTCCCTTTCTTTAAAGGCTATTGTATCAACTATCTTACTCAAATCTGTTCCTCCTGTTAAATTGCCTCTACTATATTACCTATTTCACTAAATCTAAAATTTTCCCCTCTGGCTAAATCATAATTCGTTACGTTTAGTAATCTTTGTATTCCAGGTACTACCGCAGAATTTTCAAGGTCTATCACATAAATATCATCTCTAGAAGGCTTTTCTCCTACTTCAGTTATTATCTTATTGCCGTTTTTTCTTATACTTATATATTGCATGCATTTTACTCCTTTTACGTCCTTATAAGTATAAGAATACTCAAATGTATTTCCACCGTCTAAATACTTTATTAGGTTTTCTATGTTTATTCTGTATTCCTTGTTCTCTGCTATTAACACGTTATTTTCCTCCCTTTTTTTCGTAGAATTTTTCCACTTCGTCTATATGTCTATCAAACAAATTCTCTATATCCAGCCAGTTCATAACCCTAAAAAATCTGGTCTCTTCCCTATTATAAGGTGCGTCAAATAGTAGCCCATACCCTTTAAACCCCTCTAAATTATGAACGCCGTCGTCTATCAAGTAATCAGCGTTTATTATTGACTTGTTTCCCGTAAATACAAAATTTTTCGGATGTATAAAAGGAAATTTCTCTTGTAACCAGTCATATTTACTTTTAAAACTCATACGGGTATATGGGTCAGTCACTATAATTATTTCGTATTTTTTTGATAATTTTTCTAGCACCCTCTGGCTGTCTTCTACTACGTCTAAGTCTCTGTAGAATTTATGTAAATTCAGTATGTTATTCATGTAAGGTCTTGCCTCTTCTTTTACGAATTTACTTATATTCCATTCAGTTATATCCTCAGGCTTTAAGTTGTCCTCAAATATAACATTATAAGTTTTTAACCATTTCTCTATTAACTTGGCTAACACATAGTCCTGGTCCACCGCTATTACCTTTTTGCTCATTAAGTATATCCCCTTTCTTAGTACTTACATATAATATATTCGGGGTGTCTTTTTACAGCATATTTAAGGTTGTTATTGTAATTATGTTTAAGTTCAGCATAAATAAAGGACAACTAAGTTGTCCTTTATACGTATACTTTCTCTTTTCCTATTTTTAATACTATGGAATTGCCTCCACTTGTGTAAATTCTTTTTCCCTTACTTATTTTTATATCTACCATGTTGTCTTTATTTAATAACATATTCATTCTGTTACTCATAAGGTCTATTTTTATTTCATTTAGCTTTTCATTAGTTTTTTCTAGCTCAACCTCTAAATCCTTTTCTTTAATTCCGTCTAATTCTTGTATTAAATCATACATTATTGTCTCAATCTTATTTAAGTTCTTTTGCTGGTTTACTTTCTTTAATACTGCATTTACAGAAGGTATAGTTGACTGCCCCTCTACTTGTATCTTTAACACATTCGCCTCATAATAGTTACTTTCGTCTATTTCTTTATCTAATGATATTCCTACGTAAGTTCCATTATGGTCTATTCCATGCTCTTTTAGTAACTCTATTTGTTGAGGTGTGTATTTACCATTTAAAAATACTTCTTGAATTGGTTTTAAAGTATTTAAGTAGTCTATATAATATTTTATAACTTTTGCTTTTGCTATTAATAAATCCCTTTCAACAGCTTTTTCTATTACTTCTGTCATTTCTAATTTTGTATCTTTTACTATATCTAGTCCTTTTAACTCTATTTCTACTCTTTTATATTCTCTATTATTAAAAGTTTCTTTATCATTTAAAACTTTTAAAGGAGTTCCCATTTCTTCTAATCTACCATATAAATTTTCGTCTACTAATACTACTATACTTTCCATGTTTAATTCCATATCTTTTATTATAGTTTGATTTCTAAATATCCTGCTTCTTATAATACTATCTAACCCTACTCTTGCGGCTTGTTTTGGATTTAATTTTACAAATCCTTCTATTTTACTTGTTATACTTACGTTTAGTTTATCCTCACTTACTACTAATTTATTTATAGCTGTTATTACATCGTCATTATCCTCATTAAATAAATTAAATTTATCTACAGTTTTAGCACCTATTCTGTTATAATGTTTTGAGTAAACATATTGCCCACCTTTTTGTAATTCCCTTAAAATTTCCATTACACTTGGTCTATTATCTTTTTTCATTATTATCTCTCCTTTATTTTCTAACTTCCTATTTATTAATTATATTATACCATATTTTATGATATAAGTCAACACTTATTAAAAAATAAATACACCTTTAATGATGTATTTATTTTTGACTTTAACTGTCTTTAGTATACTATACTTAACTAACTGTTATATCAAGTATTTCGTATTCTACTATTCCATTAGGCACAAGTATCTGTACTTTATCTCCTACTTTATGCCCCATTAATCCTTTACCTACGGGACTAGCAGTCGATATTTTCATTTCGTCTAAATTCCCTTCTGATTCCCCTACTATACGATAATTAACTATTTCATTAAGTTCGTCTTTTACTTTTACGGATAAACCTATGTCTACTACACTTGTATCTTCTACCTTTTCAACTATCTGTGCTCTAGCTAATTTATCCTGTAGTTGCGTTATCTTTGCTTCCAGCTCCAAATGTAGTTTACGTGCAACCTCGTACTCAGCGTTTTCGGATAAATCCCCATAACTTACCGCCTCTTTTAGTAACTGTGCTATCTCTCTTCTGTTTACAGTTATTAACTTATTTAACTCCTCCTGTATTTTATCGTAACCCTCTTGTGTCATTTTTATTCTATTATATATCATTTCTTTTCCTCCATGTCATTTTATTTTCTTATTATCTGTATTTCATACTATAATTTATGTATTCTAGAATATTTAATATCCTAGAATACATTTAGCTGTTTTATATCTTCTAATTTCCCTTTAAAATCTCTCCAATTTTTTTGTCTATTTCCTCTATTCGCTCCACCAACTCTTGTATAGTAGTTACGTCAGATTCCTTAATTAGTAGTTCCTTGTATGCCTTTAAACAGGCTGTCACAGTTCCGTAGTAACCGTAGTTCTCATGGTATTCCTCCCCTATGTTATTCCCAGTAGCTCTAATTTTTACCTCTTGCAAGATAACATTATACCTATCGCTAACTATTCTGTACTTATCGTCTAATCTTATATTCATATTTTTCCCCCCTTTATATTATTATCATATTTTTATTACCAAATAGCCTGTCGTGCATGCTTTTTATTCGTATATGATGTTCGCTATGTCTCTTTTGTATTTTAGGGTAAATTTTATTAACATATCTTCTAAATTACTTCTCGGCTATAATTTCATCTAATTCTTCTTGCCCTATGGTTTCTTTCTCTAAAAGTCTTTCTGCTATGTTTTCTATTCTTATACTATTATTACTTACTAAATTAACTGCTTTTTCATACAACTCTTTACTCTTTTCTGATACTACTTTTATTATTTCTTTATCGTCTACACCCAATATATCTAGATTTATAATTCCATACCCACTATCAAAACCATATCTAGTTACCATGTCTTTTATTATTTGAGTAGCCTTTTCTATATCGTTTCCTGCACCAGTTGTAATCAAATTCTTATCTTTTAAAAGTAATTCCTCAGCAGCCCTTCCAGCAAATAAACATATTACCTTGTTTTCTAGGTCCGTCTTACTTAAAATTGTTTCGTCCTCAGGCGATGTTAAAGTCCAACCTAATGCCCCCGATGTCGTCGGAACTATTGACACCTTATGTACAGGCATTTTACATAATACTCTATAAGCTAATGCGTGACCTGCCTCGTGGTATGCAATTAGTTTTTGTTGCTCTGGTGTGTGCTTATAGGTTTCTTTCTTATCCCCACCAGTTACTACTTTTACCATAGCATCAGATAAACTTTCCTCGTCTATTTCCTCTTTGTCGTTTAAAGCTGTAATTAAAGCAGCCTCATTTATTAAATTTTCTATCATAGCCCCACTAAATCCATAGGTCTGACTAGCTACACCCTCAGGCGTAATTGAAGATGATATTTGCTTACCTTGCATAAAATATTTAGCTAACTCCACCCTATCTTGCAAATCAGGATATCCTATAGCAATATGTCTATCAAATCTTCCAGGTCTTAATATTGCTTTATCTAATAATTCTAATCTATTTGTAGAGGCTATTACCAGTACCCCTTCATTATCCTCAAATCCGTCCATTGATGATAATAGTGCATTTAGTGTTTGAGAGTGTTCCATCGAGCCACCTTCCCCACCACCTACTCTCTTTTGAGCAACTGCGTCAATTTCGTCTATAAATATAATACATGGCGCTAGTTTTCTTGCCTCTTTAAATAATGACCTTACTCTACCTGCTCCAACACCCACGTACTTTTCAATAAAATCACTTCCATTTGCCACTAATATAGGTACACCTGCCTCCCCAGCTACTGCCTTAGCTAATAGTGTCTTACCTGTTCCTGGAGGCCCATAAAACAGTATTCCCCTAGGTATTCTTGCGTTTATCTTTTTGTACTTATCAGGGTGTTTCATAAAATCTACTATAAACTTTAGATCCCTCTTAGCCTCTGCATGACCCATCACGTTTTCAAATTTTATATCAGGCTGTTTTGCTTTTCTTATTCCGCTGTCTTTTAAAGTTCCCATATTGCTTGTTACTGTTATTAGCTTAAATATTAACCATACCACTACAAAGGATGCACTAACAGATATTATACTAGTTACTATCCCTCTAGTGTCTATTCCAGATACACTTGTTAGCTTACCTAAGGATTCCCTATCTCTAAAATAATTTTTGTAATATGGGTCTTGCGTATTTTCACTTAAATTTCTCTTACTCGCATTTGTAAGTACGTAGGAGTTCCCCTCAAGGTCTATTATATATAGTAAGTCCCTACTCTTTATATATTTTGAATCAGCATAATTAATTACTCCCCTACTTGATAACTTATTAAACTCTTCTATTGTTATTACTGTTTCTTTATCTACGTTTATTTTATTGGCAGGAGATAATACCTCGGAAAATATTATCAACGCTACTATCACTAACCATACTGCCAACCATTTCAAATTACTTTTCAATAAATCCCCCCCATTTGATTAGAATAGGCAAATAGCCTAAACTATTTGCCTGTCATTATGATAATTCTTTAATTATTGTTTTAAATATTTTGTCCTTGTCGTCAGTTAAATCTATATCGTCTAATAAGTTATTAAAGTGACTATCGAAATAATTTATAAAAGGACTAAAATTATCTATAAATAACTATTTATTATGTCAAAATGCCCTACTCTTTGCTCTTCCTCAACAAATTCAATATATTCGTAATCTTCTTCTGTGATGTAACCTTCGTCATATGCGTAGGCTATTACCATATCCTCGTTAAATACGTCGTCAAATCCTATTATTTTTGTAGGTACCTCAACTGTTATTACTGTATAGTCGTAATCATTTAAGTACAATTTAAAAGTCCTTAGTCCTTTATTCATTCCTATCTCCCCTTATATATCATATTTGTCTACTGAATATAAAACCTCACAACAATCCTCACACTCTACACTTATGTTTTGCCCCCCGTACATTACTACTACCACGTCGTGCCCTACATGCTCCCTTAATTTTTCGAACATATAATTTACCTCTTCTTGTCCGTTATCTCTACCCATAGCAACACTCCTTTCTATAATTTATTTCATTTATGATTTATACATGTGGGTGTAATCTTTAGATAAATGCGTAGACAATTGCTTTATAATGTACATATAAAAGTGTGTTATCCACCTATATAAATTTCTACTTCTACCCCTTCGTTCTCATATTCTATTTCTGTATCACCTATTACTAACAGATTTCCAGTCATCTTAAATTTTACCCTATTAAGGAACTCGTCGTCTAACTTTGATTCAAAATCGTAAACGTAAACTACTATTCCGCTTAGGTCCACCTTATTGAATATCTCTTTATTGTTTTCCATATCAACTACTTCTGAAATCCCTACTGTCTCCCAACTGTCCGCATAGGTCGCCCCTAGGCTTTTTAATCTGAAGTCAATATACTTGTCTTCAACTACTATGTCTGTTTCGTCAAAGTCTATATAAAAACAATCCTCACCAGTATCAAATGTTAAACTGTCTATGCTTACATATTTACTTAGCCCGTATTCCTTTAACAGCTCCCCCTAAATTTGTTTCTATTGTTCCGTAAAATATCGTCATCCTTACCCCCTATATAATATGTAAAGACACTACATGAGTGTCTTTATTCCAAATAATCTACTAAAAACTCTATTTCGTAAGGTTCAAAGTCCTCAGCCCAGTCCCCTAAATAATCAATATACCCTCTACAATCAGTACTGTATTTTCTACTCCCGTAATAAACACGTTTACGTCAAATAAGGCAGATTACCTTGTACCGTCATTGGCTGTTACTATCCCAGAAATTGTTATATTTCCTGCTTTAAATAAAAATTCTCTTCCACTTTTTACATCTCCTCTGCGTAATAATAGTAATCTGGTAAACTCTTCTCCTTACAGACCCTTTTGCTATACTCAAACGTTTTTAAATTTGAAAATATATTACTCTCTCTACTTGTCTTAAAGGTTACACAGCAATTATCCCTTATAACAAATATTATTATTAAATCCTCTATCCCCGCAGTGTCATACCCATTTTCCTCGAATATATCTAGTATATAATCGTCGCTTAAGTCAATCATATAATATTTACTTCCCTTTTTATTTCTTGGACTTAATATTGAAGGGTCCCCTACTATTTCATAAGCCTCCTCGTTAGATATTTCTGTTGAATTATCTAGTAATTCATCCCTAGTTTCACAATCAAGAGTAAATCCTAACCTCACGTACATCTGTTCTAATGCGTGTGCTGAAAACCTTATATACCGACCGCGTACCCCCATAATTACACCCCCTGTATCATCTTGGGTAATTATACTTTATAGCGTCTTTATAGTGTGTAACAAAATAGAATTTGGCATTTTTACGCCAAATTCTATTTTAAAGCTTTACTTTCTCAACTCCGCAATCTCAATTTATCTTGCGTCCTATTTGAATTCTACACTTATTTCCTTTACATCATAAGGAATGTTATATCCATATTCATTATTCAGTAAATCTATTAATTTTCTTAAATCTTTCACTTTCTTTTCTGCTTTTATTTTGACGTCTACATACTTATCCTCACCCTTAACTATATCTTGAGTTCTATCTCTTATAATTCCTATTGCTCTGTCAATACTAATTAAGTTACCTGCCTTGTCCGTCCTGTCAATGTTTCCTGAATAAGTTATCTTGTTGTTATCTATTCTAGCATTTAAACATATTCCTGTTTCAATTAACTTAAATGAGTCCGCAAGGTCTAATGCCGCCTCTACACCCATTAAATTAAATACATATCCAGTTACTACTTTTCCTTTATAAATTACTCTTATTATTTTTACTTGACTATCCTCAGGACCTTCAAATCCTATTAACTCTACCAATGTCCTGTAATTAATTACTCTTTTTTCTTTCTTCTCACAGTCAAATACACTCACAAATCCCTTACTCTTATCAGATTCTAATGGTGAAAATTCAGGAACTACGTTGCTCATTGCCCTTATTAATTGAGGATTTCTTGTAGCTACCATTACTCTCTCGCTACCGTCCTTTTTTATAAATTTAACTGTTACCTTTCCCTTTATTAACATTGATACTAACTCTTCGTAGGATAGTTTTAATACCTCGTATCCCTCAGTTCGTGACGGTATTTTCTTCCCTCTTATACTTTTAAAAGATACTAAATTTTCCAAATTTAAATTTAATCTAGCATACCTTTTGTCTTGTATAGATAGTACCGTTGCTAACCCTAACCTTCTGTCATCAGCAATTCTTTTTTCAGTTAGTTTAAATTCTGGGAACCCAAACTCTGTCGCTAAATCTTTATTCATTGTAGCATAAGTTTTTATATTATTCCCATATTTGTCTTTATGAACTACCTCGCATATACCCCTAGTTAGTGCTTTTATCATATCGTCGTAGCTTATTTGTTTACTCATGTGTGAACACCTACCCTTTCTTTACGTTATGCCTTCTCCCAGCACATTTTCACACACTCCTATTTTCTTTTATATTAACTTATTATTATTATACTTATCCCATATGTCTAATATCCGAGTGCCAAAAAATTATCCTCGTATCTAATTACAAGGATAATTTTATAGCAATTTTAAGTTACTTATGTGTCATTTAGTGTATATTGAATTTTGGCACTACTTCCTGCTTATGCTTATTATACCTGTGCATCTCGTCTATTTTATTCTTTATACTAATATCCTGACACACGCCTTCTCTTATATATCTATCCAGTACTTCATAAGTAAACCTAAAACTCCCCTCGCCATTCTTTCCGCATAATCCATCTATTGGTGTCTTGTCAATTTTTCGTAGTTAAATACTCTTTTTTCGGTATCTTTATCTGTTTTCACGACTCCGCCCTAGATTTCTTTGTCTTTTTTCAACTCTTTATTGACACACGTACCTTCTTTAGGTGCAAATTTTAAATAATATATCATTATCCCTACAGTAACGCCTATCAATATTTATACAACTATGAAATTGTCCATGGAACACCCTCCGTTAGGTTTAAACAATCTGTTTACTCGTGCTATCCTCTATTCCGTCTAAATTCAATGTGGATATATTTCCTCTATTTAAATTCTTTTCTATTATATCAATAATCTGGTCGCCATATAGAGTTTCCTCTATAATCAGCTCTTGCGCAAGCTCTTTCAGTAATTTCTCGTTTTCTTTTATAAATTCCACCGTCTCATTGTAATAAGTTATAGACAGTTCCCTTACTTTTTTCTCTATCCTATCTGAACTACTTCTAAATATATTCATATTTACTATCCCAAATTCCTTGTGCATACCAAATTCTGTTACCATACGATAAATTAGACTTGTTGCCCTCTCTATGTCATTATGTGCCCCTGTTGTAACTTCATCCTCACTACCTGTCAATATCAACTCAGCGGCCCTTCCTGCATATAACATTCTTATCTTATTTTCTAAATCTAATTTACTCATTAACATTGTATCTTTAGGATTAGTAAAAGTTACTCCACCAGCACCACTAGTACTTGGAATTATTGTTACCTTAGTTACTTCTTCCTTAGCTAACAATATACTTGCTAATGTATGCCCCGCCTCATGGTAGGCTATTAATAAATTCTCTTGCCTACTTCTCTTAAATTCTTTTTTCTCATACCCTTTTAATTGTATAGTGTATAGTGCTTTGTCTATTTCCGTAAATTCTATAACCTCTTTTCCTGCCCTAACCGCTAGTATGGCAGCTTCATTTAATAAATTCTCTAAGTCCGCCCCACTAAAATTAGTAGTCAATTTAGCTATATGTTTTAAATCTATATTTGATAGTGGTTTATTTTTTGCGTATAGTTTCAATATTTCTTCTCTACCTTTTACATCAGGTAAATTTACTGATATATGTTTATCAAATCTTCCTGCCCTAGTTAAAGCTCTATCTAACATTTCTATCCTATTTGTAGATGCTAGTATGAATATACCTTCAGATTGCTCGAACCCGTCCATTTCTGTTAATAGGGCGTTAAGTGTATTATCCCTTTCGGAGTTACCGTCCTCAGCACCCCTAGCCCTGCCTATTGCGTCAATTTCGTCTATAAATACTATACAAGGAGCTAGTTTTCTTGCTTGAGAGAATAACTCCCTTACTCTTCTTGCACCTACCCCTACATACTTTTCTACAAAATCACTTCCAGATACCTCTATAAAGTTTACCCCTGCCTCACCAGCTATCGCCTTAGCTAACAAGGTTTTACCTGTCCCAGGTGGTCCAAATAATAAAGCTCCCTTAGGTAGTCTTGCACCCATTGCCTCATACTTTAAAGGTGTTTTGATAAACTCTACTATTGCTCTTATATCCTCTAATATTTCGTCATGCCCTTTCACGTCTTCCAGTGTGTTAGTTGGTGGTGTTACCTCACAAGTATTTACATTTTGATTTTCGGAGCTTATACTTTTCTTTACCTTATCTAACCTTATCATAACGAAATATAATAGCCCTATCATTAATATCGTCGTCGCTAAACCTCTTAAAGGCGCACTTTTATAATTCTTTATACTTCTAGGTATAATCGTCTTTACTATATTACTCTCTAGCTCACCTTTTTTGTATAAATCATACACGTCATAAGCAACATATATCTCACCGTTTGAACCTGTAAATTTCAATACGTCTCTTTCAACGTCATAATAATACCCTGAATTGTTTTCGTCTTTTAATTTTTCTTTTAATTCCTCTGTACTTATATATGCCTCTTTACGTGTAGCTAAGTTGTCGTTGCTCATTCTAAGTATTACATTATTAGCAGTTACTATCATGTATATTACCCCTAACACTACTACTAATAATTTGAATCCTTTCCCTTTTCCCATAACTCTCCCCCAGTCTAATTATCTATTTTTCTAATTCACTCCACAAGCACATTCTAGCTTGTTTACTATATCATATTTCAAGTCCCTATCTATTACTTTCTGATTAAATTTACATATAGTAGATATTAAATCTTTTGAATAAATTACGTTCTTGCAGTCTACCTCCAGCCTACATCCGTCTATAAATACCACTAAGGAATATACTGGTAAATTCTCGTAACCTATTACGTCTAAAAATACCTCTACATGCTTATCGTTCTGTTCGACTGGACTATAAAATTTCATTCCCTTACCAAAATTGTTTTTATACCAATATTTATTATTTACCGACCCATAAATTACTCCATTGTAATTCTTTGTTTCTATTATAAATATACCAAAACTCGATATTATAACGTGGTCTATCTCTGCTCTTACACCGTCTTTTTCTATTATCACGTTATTGTATATTGTGTACTCCCCTTTGTTCAACTTATTAAGTAGTTTTGCTATTTTAGATTCCCCTATGTTACCCTTGCTCTTAGTATTATATTTTTTAGCCATGTCCAATCCCCTCTTCTGTGAATTTTGATTAAACTAAAATGTATATATCACAAAGGATTGTTTAGCCTGGTCTAGCCTCCTTAAAATATTATTTCTTGTGTTTTCTGGCATCTTTCTCATATACTCTCCCCCAGATATAATATTTCTAAGTTCTTATTGGTTATTTATATCGCAAGGTACTATTTACACGACAAATTCTACCTTATTTTATTTCCAGCGTTGTATTATTTTTAGTATTTAATAGTATAAAATAAGGCTAGTTGTTAAACTAGCCTTTATCTTTTACTCTTCATCAGTGAAT
>ERZ773359.976-NODE-976-length-40945-cov-13.262876_pt1 | contig 40945 bp, 32 predicted proteins | sample MGYA00374955_ERZ773359 | MGnify/ENA primary metagenome ERZ773359 (study PRJEB29098, sample SAMN04486028) | biogas fermenter metagenome | study: EMG produced TPA metagenomics assembly of the Biogas fermentation microbial communities from Germany - Plant 4 DNA1...
AGCTTTGGCTCAACTTATTTTTCTTTTTACACCATTATATAGACTTAATCGGTTTTTGTATACGATTTATTATTGTTTACTGTTCTTGTATTCATCTTGCAAATTTCCACCATTTTCGAAGAACCAATATTTGAGAAGCATTTCTTTTCCCAAATAATTACAGTATTTAATATGGTATATATTTTGATTTATTTCCACTAAAGTACAGGATAAAGCCAGCCAGGCCAGAGCTTTACATTATTTGTACTGATTTATATTTTTTAATACGAGAATTTTTGTATATAAAATTCTACAAAATCTTTATTTTTTATTATTGTGTGCATTATGCTTCTTGAGTTTGGTAAAAAGATTTCACCACAGCGTCCATTAACACGCTGGAAGTACAATGCTTTTCTTTGATTTGGGGTTATTTATGGTTTATAGCTTTTCCCGAATTTATGCCGGGATAATGTAATCTGATAATTTATTTTACATCAAAAAAAGGAGGGTTCACATGAATGAAAAGGTCGTACTACAAAGGCCAACTGTAATAAGGAAAAAACGCAGCTTTATGAAAGAATTTCTTAAGCAAGCAGATTTGCAGATACTAGTGATCCCGTCAATCATTCATATCATTATTTTTTCTTATATTCCCATGTATGGGATTATAATGGCTTTTCAGGAGTTCCGTTTAGGGGATTTTCCAGGGTTAAGCGAATGGGTAGGCCTAAAACATTTTTATTATTTATTTTCTGACCCAAATTTTGCTACCGTACTACGCAATACGGTGGTTATTAGTTTATTGAAATTGCTTATCAATTTCCCGGCCCCAATAATATTTGCAATACTGATGAACGAATTGTACAATATCCGTTTCAGAAAATCCGTTCAAACAATAAGTTACCTCCCCCACTTCATTTCTTGGGTTGTAGCTGGAACACTTCTATTTGATTTTTTCTCGGTTGACAATGGCGCCGTTAATTCCGCACTAGTAGGTTTAGGAATAGTTGAACGTCCAATTCATTTCTTTGGTGAAGGCAAATATTTCTGGCCAATGGCTGTGGTTACGGATCTGTGGAAAGGGTTGGGATGGAATACAATAATATATTTTGCAGCAATTACAGCAATAGATCCAGAATTATATCAAGTTGCAGAAATTGATGGAGCAGGAAGATACGCAAAAATGTGGCACATAACATTTGCTTCAATTCTTCCAACAGTAATCCTGTTATTGATTTTTACCGTCGGAAACTTACTAAATGCTAATTTTGATCAGATCATGATACTTACTAATCAGATGACCAACGCCAAGCTGCGTGAATATGCTGATGTAATTGATACATACGTATATAGGGTTGGTCTTAGAGGAAATAGATATTCATATGCATCAGCAGCGGGATTGTTCAAATCTTTGACCAATATTGTATTGTTGCTGGTCGCCAACAAAATTGCAAGCAGAACCGGACATGAAGTTCTGTAAGACAGGCAGCCGAAAGGAGTGAAAAATGAGCATGAAAAAATCCTTTGGTGACAGGGTATTCAATACAATTAACATAATAATAATGCTTTTGATTGTGTTTGTTACCCTTTATCCGTTCATTAATTCCCTGGCGATATCCTTAAATGATGCTGATGATACCACAAGAGGTGGAATAACATTTTATCCCCGTGTTTTTACCTTTAGAAACTATGAATTGATTTTTGAGAATCCATTAATATATAACGCGTATATTGTAACAGTGGGCAGGACTATAATAGGCGTTGTTACCAGTTTATTCTTTACCGCTACTCTCGCTTTTGGTATGGCCCACAGCAACCTTAAAGGGAGAAGATTCTATACCATACTGTGCATTATCCCGATGTATTTCGGAGGCGGTCTCATTCCATACTATTTCCTTATCAGGTCATTAGGGTTAATGAACTCTTTCTGGGTGTATATTGTTCCTTCACTGGTAGGTATCTGGAATATGCTCTTGATGAGAACGTATTTTATGGGAATACCTGCCGCTCTGGAAGAATCGGCGCGCATAGACGGTGCAAATTATCTGACCGTGTTTTTTAAGATAATTCTGCCTATATCAACCCCTATTCTTGCCACAATTGCTCTTTTCATCGGCGTAGGTCAGTGGAATTCATGGTTTGATGCATTCATATTTATAACGGATCAAGAATTAAAACCCATGCAAACCGTATTGCTGTCTATCATATCAGAAGCCCGGTATGCCGAGCGTTTGGCCCAGGCGGCTGCTGCAGGTGCCGCTACTGCAGATGCAGGCAAATTAGGCAAAGGTGTTACCGTCAATGTCAGATCCATTACCATGGCCACCATGATTGTGACCATATTGCCCATAGTTATGGTATATCCATTCCTGCAGCGGTACTTTATAAAAGGTGTAATGATTGGATCGTTAAAAGGATGAAAAACAGTATATTTTACTGTTTTTTTAATAAAAACAACTATGGGGGTGTTATGATGAGAAAAATCAGACTTGTTTATTTACTTGTCGCACTGTTTCTCACCGTTACTTTCTTGATTTCCGGTTGCGGACAGAAGCAGCCAGATGTCTCTACACCTACGGAACCAGCCGGGACTGAAGATGATACCGGTGAGGAGTCCGATGAACCGGCAGAAGAGGAGCCGGCTGCAAAAGATCTTGAGCCCTATACATTCACTCATTATTTCAACTACGACTGGTGGGGCATAAAACCCTGGGGAGAAGATGAAGTATCAAAGTATTTATCTGAAAAATTCAATATCCATGTTGAATTTGCCAAACCCGACTCCGATCCTCAAGCAAAACTTAACGTCATGATTTCTTCCGGGGATTTGCCCGATTCCATCATGATGGACCGGGGTACTGACAATATCAGGCTGGCCCAGCTGGGTCTGCTGCAGCCGTTGGAACCCTTTATGGAGCAAAATCCCAACTACCAAGATAATGTTTTGCCTCAAACTATTGAATTGCTGAAAATAGACGGTAAGGTATATGGTATACCCAACTGGTCAAGAAAAGCGGCATCGGGCGGCAATGATGTATGGATCTACAATCTCAGGCTTTGGTAGGACGCAGGAAGTCCCAAGCTTGAGACCTTTGAAGATCTATACGCCTTTGCAAAGAAGATCAAAAATGATGTTCCCAAAAACCGAGAAGGTCTGGACACCATTCCGGTTATACTTGATTCTACCGGTGATGGGCATAGAATTGCCAGAGCATTCTACCGTTCTTACGGTGGTTACATAAACGGCTGGTATGCCGTTATAGACGGCAAGTACCGCTTGGCATTGAGAGATCCGGTATTTAAGGAAGCTACCATGGAAGCCAACAGGTGGTGGCGCGAGGGACTGTTTTCCGAAAGCCAATTCACCGATACAGGAGAGCAGATACTCGAGAAGATCGTCGCAGGACGTACCGCGCTGCTGTTTTACGATCATTCCCTGGATGAGACCAATCACTTCCGCCGAATACTCAGGGAGAATTTCCCCGATGACAGTTATGAAATAGTACAGCCCAACCCGTTCCCACCGGCTAAAGGTTTGTCTCCCGACAAGATATACGGGGATTGCCAGGGGACGGTTGGCTGGAACGTTACCTGCATAACTACAAAAGCAGAGCAGCCTCAAAGGATATTCGATCTATGGACCTATCTGTTGACCCCTGAAGCGGCAATCCTTCAAATGTATGGTCCTCAGGGGCAATATTGGGATGAGTTGGATGATCAGGGACGCCCGATACTGAAAAAGCCCGAGGCTGAGCTCACAACCGATGAGATCAATAAATTAGGCCTTTGGTTCTGGATGATACCCGGACAAAGCGATAATGTAGATACAATGAAGTTTGCTGTAAATGATATGCAACCCGAGGACAAGAGAAACTGGGTAGCTTCCACTCAGGCCCATATCCTGACGCCCACACTGTGGCTTAGCGACGAGTTTACAGGGATCGGTGAAGTTATCGATCCGCAGAGCGATGAGGGTATTCAAAGGACCATGTGTGAAGATTATGTGGTAGCCAATTATCCAAGAGTGATTATGGCAGAAACACCTGAAGAGGCCGAAAAGATTTACCAGGATATTCTCGATTTCTGCGATAAGAATGGATTACCTGCGGTTGAAGAACTGTATGATAAGAAGTATCAGGAAAATGTCAAACTTGTTGGAACCGGCTTGACAAAATAAAGCTTATATATTATTTGCTGTGGCCGTGCGTGTGGTATTCATATATCAGCCCGTACGGCCATATATTTTATTACAAAAATTCATTGACTGGAGGCAAGAAGTATATGAAAGCAGTTATCATCGGTGGCGGCAGTACTTATACGCCCGAGCTTATGGAAGGTTTTATGCGCTTGAGCAACCGCGCAGAAGGTTTAAGGGTTATACTGGTTGATACCGATCATCAAAAGCTGGAGGTAGTATACGGAATTTTGAAACGCATGATCGATGCAGCAGATGCCAAAATTGAGTTATCCCGGACAAGCCTGTTGGATGATGCATTGCCTGATGCGGATTTTGTTGTCAACCAGATCCGGGTTGGAGGAAACCTGGCAAGGCTTATGGATGAAACGGTGCCGCTGCAGTTTGGTGTTCTCGGGCAGGAGACCACCGGTCCCGGGGGTTTTGCAAATGCCCTGAGAACTATCCCGGTTGTTTTGGGTATTGCAAGGCGGATCCAGAAATATTGTCCGAAAGCATGGCTGATTAATTTTACGAATCCGTCGGGAATGGTTACCGAGGCGCTCTTGAAGTACAGTTCTGTCAAAGCAATCGGTTTGTGCAATTCGCCCATTAATTTTTGTAACATGTTTGCCAGAATGTTTCATGTAAAGACTGAGGATGTATTCCTGGATTATTTCGGTTTGAATCATCTTAGTTTTGTGCGTAAAGTTTTTGTTAATGGAAAGGACGTGACAGATGAAGCCTTCTCCAAACTGCCTGTATCCGAAGATGAACGAAGAATCGTAGAATATTTGGGGATGTTTCCCAATTATTATCTCAGATATTACTACCTGCGTCAGGAAATGGTAGAGGAAATAAAGGCGAAACCTAAGCGCGCCGAAGAAGTCTTGAAGATTGAACAGGAGCTGCTGGAATTGTATAAGGATCCTTTACTGACGCAAAAACCCTCTCAGCTGTCAAAGCGCGGCGGTGCCTTTTATTCAACGGCGGCTGTGGAGCTTATAGAGCATCTATACGGCCTGAGACGGGGGTTCCAGATCATTAACGTAATGAATAACGGAGCTATTAAGGATTTGCCCGCTGATGCAGTGGTCGAGATTCCTGTGTATATAGATGGAAATCTGCTGAAACCCTATGTTATTGGAGATCTTCCGCTGGCCGTGCGCGGAACGATTCAGACCGTCAAGGCATATGAACAGCTGACTATCCAAGCTGCCTGCGAAGGTTCATATCACAAGGCCGTAATGGCGCTGGCACAGCATCCCCTGGTGTCTTCCATATCTCTTGCTGAAAAAATTTTGGACGCTTTAATTGATGCTAATGGAGAGCTTTTTCCTAAGATGAATAAATGATGAATAAAAGAGTATCGGTGTCATACTAAGCAGGCAGTTGAAAATTATATGGCGAATTTTTGCTAAAGGGGGAATTTACATGAAATATTTTCTCGGCATAGATGCGGGTGGGAGTAAGACCGAGGCACTGATTCTCGACGAACGGGGCAATATAGTCGGTTTTGGCCGTTCGGGCCCGGGGAACTATGAAAGCGTTGGTATTGAAAAGGCTAAGGAAAATTGGCTTCTGGCCATTGAACAGGCAAAGTCGGGGGTAGAAATAGAAAATTTTGAGGCCGCTTGTTTTGGACTTGCAGGCGCCGATTTCCCGGAAGATTTTGAGATGCTGGGACAGGTTGTCGCTTCCCTTGGAATAACCCAAAACTACTCAGTGGAAAATGATACGGCTATTGCCCTTAAAGCAGGAAATCCCGAGTTCTGGGGGGTTCTTATCGTAATGGGGGCAGGTACCAACGGCTATGGCAGAACAAGGGATGGCCGGAATTTTCGCTATTACGGTGAAGGTTATGCATTTGGAGATTGGGGCGGAGGTTCGTCGGTGGTACAGGAAATGCTCCATATGGCTTTCCGAAGCTATGATGGCAGGGGAGAAAAAACGCTGCTGGAAGATGAGGTGCTTTCCTATTTCCAGTACGACAATTATGATGAATTTGCCAAGGCTCTGTACTACAATAGGATTCCCCGGGATAAGATCATACATATGGCGCCCCTTTTATTTGAGCTGGCATCAAAAGGCGACAGGGTTGCATTAAACATTGCATTTAGAGTATGTGACGAAGTGGTAACAATGGCCAGGGCGGTTATAAAGAGGTTGGAGTTGCTGGATCATGAGGTACCGGTAGTTTTAGCAGGAAGCCTGTTTAAGGGAGCTCCGTGGATGATAGAGTACATTTCTGCCAAATTACATGCCTATGTTCCTAAAGCCGGGGTTAAGCTTTTAACAGCCAAACCTGTGGTGGGTGCTGCATTACTTGCCTGGGAAAGCGCAGGCAGGGACTGGAAATCATTGTGGCCTGCTCTTGAAAGATTTGATTGAACAGTATATAAAGAGTAAAGCGTACGATCTGCTTCTGCTGGTTATACTGGCTTTGACATTACTCAGGTCTAGGAACCTGTGGATCTGTAACGCTTTACTCCCATTTCCCATATAAAAAGACAGGGGACGATAAAAATAATACCCAGCAATGGTGTCAGCATGTACAGGTATTCGTACCGGTGTATTTTATCCAGAATGTACATCAACGGCAGGTAGTTTACACAACCGAAAGGAATTATGAAGGTGAAGAACCTGGTAATCCATTTTTTATATATACTCAGCGGATACTGTGCCATTTCTTTACCGCCGTAGGTGAATATATTGGCGACTTCAAGCCCCTGTATGGTCCAGAAGCACAGGGTGGCTTGCAGGACGAATATTCCGGTAAAGATGAAAATTCCGCTAATTATCATAAGTATAAACGTTATTATCTTAATCAGGGTCCAATTAACCGAAAGGTTAATTACAGCCCAAGCCAGCACCATTATACTCTGTAAAAGCCTTCCTATTCTGGTAAACTCAAATTGGGATCCCAGGACTTGAATGAATGTACTTCTGGGTCGCAGCAGGATTCTGTCAAAATCTCCGTGAACCACCATGTTTGAGAAAATGTCAAATCCTCGTACAAAGCACTCCGCTATTGAAAAGGCCATGTTGATTACTCCGAAACAAAGGGCAACCTCAAAAAATGTCCAGCCTTTAATATTACCAAAACGTTCAAATAAAAAGTAAACACCGGCAAATACAGAAAACGGCACAAAAAACTGTCCCAGCGAAAGAAGCCAGAAAGAAGCCCGGTATTGCATCTGGGCTTTCAGCAGTATTGACATATATTTGAAATACAGTTTCATTATCGGTTTATCCTCCTCGGAGAATTTGCACTTATTAGATTCATTCGCCGGCATCTTGCAGGCTGTTTGTTCATCAATTAATTATCCGCCCTGTACCACTATTCTTTTTTGTACTTTATTCATGGCGATATGCCCTATCAGCACAAGCACTCCAAGCCATACAAGTTGTGTAATTATGCCTTCCAACGCGTGAGCAGGCGGTATGTGTCCGGTGTAGACTCTGAAAGGCATGTCTGCTGCCAGCCTGAAAGGAAGAAAATATGCAATTTTTTGCAGCCATGCAGGCATAAGGGGTATGGGTATGATCATACCCGAAAAAAAGTCTCCTATGGCTGTGGCCATTACCATGCTGCCAACAGGCATCATGGTAATAAACATCGATATATACATCAGCATTGATATGGAAACAAGCACCATAAGCCCCAGAAACAAAGAGGCAATGAATAGTAAAAATGTGGTAACACTATCCGGTAATACTATTTTATAGGGTTCGGGGAGCAAAAATGCAACTATTAGTATGGGAAAGCACCGGAGCAGGGCGCCTGATAACCTCTGTGCCGTAAGTTTTGCAAACCAGAATCCGTATAAGCTGCAGGGTCTGCAGAATTCATAAGCAATGTTCCCGCTGGTTATAAGATTGATGATTTCGTTATCCCGGATCCATAGTGCAATAAAAACCAGGAATGCCTGCTGAAGCCATACATATGAAATAACCTGTTTGAGCGACATTGGTGGAATGATGGCAGCGTTGGTATAAAAAGCTTCATAAATCATAATATGCATAATGCCCCAGAAAAACTGTGTGGCAACTCCGGCAAAGGCGGCTGCTCTGTACTGCAGGCCGTTTATAAGACGTAGTTTAAAAACCGAAATATATGCTTTCATACCGCATACTCCTTATAAAGTTTAAGAATTATTTCATCTATCGGCTGTGATTCTATTGACACATCGACAATATCTATAATGTCAGACAACCTGGATATGACATCTGCCAGCATGCTTCCATTGCCATCTACCCTCAGGGTTAATTTCTGCTGTGAACAGGAAACAACACTTATCCCCGGTATACTGATTGTTTTGTCATCAATGGGGAAACTATATCCCCTATAATTGATGACAATCGTCTTCCGGGTTGAAAAACGGCCTTTTAAATCGTCAAGGTTGCCGTCATAAAGAATCTGACCCCTGCCTATCAGTAAAATCCTGTTTGCCAGGGCTTCAATATCGCTCATATCATGTGTTGTCAGAATAACGGTAACATTCTTTTCCCGGTTAATGGTTTTTATAAACTGCCTGACCGCAATTTTGGATCCGGCATCAAGCCCTATTGTGGGTTCATCTAAAAAAAGAATTTTGGGATTATGAAGCAATGATGCGCCTAACTCACACCTCATACGCTGGCCAAGGCTTAACTGGCGGACGGGTGTGTTAATGATATCCTTTAGTTCAAGGGTACAAATAAGCAAATCGAGATTGTTTAAATAATCTTTACGGGGGATTTTGTATATATCCCTGAGAAGTTCATATGAGTCGATTACAGGAACATCCCACCACAGCTGGGTTCTCTGACCGAATACCACTCCGATATTCCTGACATGGGGTATTCTTTCCTTCCAGGGAACACGCCCCATAATTGTGCATCTTCCACTGTCCGGTACCAGTATTCCGCTCATAATCTTTATTGTTGTGGATTTACCCGCACCGTTAGGACCTATATATCCTACTATTTCCCCGGTATCAACGGTGAAGGATACATCTTTTAGTGCCTCCACCGTATCATATTTCCGGTAGAACAGAGACTTGGCTGCCTGCCTTAAACCGGATGTACGTCTTGCAACCTTAAACGTCTTGTATAAACCTGAAACCTTTATTTGGGGCATTATTGATTGTACCTCCTGAATGTTATTTGACCTATATTATTTTTGTATATCACATTTGCTTGATGTAAAGGATGCTTTTAGTGAAAAGAACGTTCAAACTATAATGATAAGGTATTGTGCTTCTTACAGTTTGCTTGAAGAATATTGTTCACACAGCAGTATAACCTAGTACAGTGTATGTGCAGAATATTATTCCAGCCACTGGAGCTCCAAGACTAAGAGCCTGTAAAACTTACTCCGGGGCCTCATCAAACTCGCTTCGCTCAAACAAATGATTCGGCTTATCCCTCCGCTGCGTTAACAGGCTCTAGGCCTTTCCGCAAGGTGGCTTCCATAATATTCTGCACACAATTTTCATTGGTAGCAGTATAACTGAGTACTGTGTATGTGCAGAATACTATTCCAATCACTGGTGTTTCAAAGCTAAGAACCTGTAACACTCGCTCCAGGCCTCCACCAAAACTCGCTTACGCTCAGACATTGGTTCCGGCTGTCTTCCGCTTCGTTAACAGGTTCTAAGCCTTTTCACAAGGTGATTTCCATAGTATTCTGCACACAATGCTCGTTGATAGAAAAATATTATTCCAGCCACTGGAGCTCCAAGATGGCTTCCATAATATTCTGCGCATACACTTCTCTGAGATTATATTCCCAGGAAGTTAATATGTGTAACACAAACAAGATGCTTTGCTTATGTACATTTTATGTTTGCTGTTATATAATTTAATTGTAGTATTGTATTGAACGATGACTGAAAGAACGAAGGAACAGGATCGGCAGAAATACACTATTTTAATATTATACTGTAAATGGTGTTTTTTTCATAGACTTTTTTTCATGCATCTGTGTTTTTTATGCTGCTTTTCCTAATTAGTAAGAATATGCTTTGAAATAAGTATCGGAACTGAACCTGCTTTCCTGTTCAGTTAATAGACATCTCCGAAAGTAATAATATCAGTTATTGAAATATTAAAGTAAGGAGTGTTGTTGAATATGGATAGGTTTCAAAAAGAAATAACTGTATCCAAGGCTATTTTAGAGAGACGCAGTATAAGAAGATTTAAGCCTGACAGGTTAACAAAAGAGCAGATTACATATCTGTTAAACTTAGCCTGTGCCGCCCCTTCAGCCAAGAACAGCCAGCCCTGGAGGTTTGTTGTAGTGATGGACGAACAGGAACGGGAGAGGATATGTGATGCAATGGAGCAGGGTTTAAAGCGGTTTGATGGCAGGGTAGGCAGTGCATGGCACAGCCTTTCTATCATGAGACAGGCTCCGGTCAACATTTTTATATTCGCTTCGGGCATAAGGGATATCCGGCTGGAGAGAACAATATTGGATACCGTAAATGACATGGCGTGTGCCCAATCCATCGGTGCCTGTATTGAAAACATGCTGTTGGCAGCCACTGGGATTGGACTGGGTTCCCTGTGGATCTGTGATATATTCTATGCATATGAAGAGCTGATGCAATACTTCGGTAAGGATGAAACTTTAGTTGCCGCTGTTTCGCTGGGGATCCCTGATGAAGCGCCCGGAATGAGGCCGAGAAAACCTTTAGAGGAAATTGTAGAGTGGAGATAAACGAATTAAGTAATACCTGTATATTGACGACAACATTTACGTATGCTACACTGAATGTAAACGCTTACATTTCATGTTTTATGCAACTTGTGCGCTTTTATGTTTTTTAGAAGGGATGCAGAGGATATATTCTTTAAGATTGGTTGATCTTCATAATTTCACAAGGACTCCGCTTTTTGAAAGACCGAAAAATGTAAACATTAAGGTAACGGAGAGGGATTACAGAATATTTAATGGAAAAACTGAATAATAGGTTAAAGAAACCGGATAAGGAAAGGAGCTGTTAAATTATGAAATTATCCGATATCGGGCTTATAGGACTGGCGGTTATGGGTCAGAACCTGGTACTTAACATGGAAAGCAAGGGATACTCTGTTTCTGTGTATAACCGGACGGCTGAGAGAACCAGGGAATTTATATCCGGTGCTGCAAAGGGAAAGGAAAGAATTGTAGCCACATATACTTTAGAGGACTTTGTTTCATCCCTGGCCAGACCCAGGAAAATTATGATTATGGTAAAGGCAGGCCGGCCGGTAGACGGTGTAATCGATCAACTGATCCCCCTTCTTGACGAAGGCGACATAGTGATGGACGGTGGAAACTCCTATTTTAAGGACACAATAAGAAGAGCCCGGGAGCTTTGCCAAAAGGGTATACACTTTATGGGGGTTGGAGTGTCAGGCGGTGAAGAAGGAGCACTTAAAGGCCCCAGTATAATGCCGGGGGGCAGTAAAGACGCCTGGGAACAGGTAGGAAAGATCCTTAAAGATATATCAGCAAAAGTTGATGGGGTCCCCTGCTGTGATTATATAGGAACTGACGGTGCCGGGCATTATGTGAAGATGGTGCATAACGGCATTGAATACGGGGATATGCAGCTCATTAGCGAGGCATATTTTCTGATGAAAGAACTGTTAGGCTTTTCAGCGGCAGATATGCAGGCAGTATTCCAGGAGTGGAACAAAGGACAGCTGAATTCATATTTAATCGAGATAACAGCAGATATACTTGGAAGAATTGATGACGAAACCGGACAGCCGCTGGTGGATGTAATACTGGATCGGGCAGGTCAGAAGGGTACGGGGAAATGGACTTCTCAGGAAGGACTTGAACTGGGTGCTGCTATCCCAACCATTGCCGAGGCAGTTTTTGCCCGTTTCATGTCAGCCATTAAGGAACAGCGTGTATCGGCATCCAAAATGCTCAAAGGACCTGAAGTTGAGTTCACTGCAGATAAGGATACGCTTGTGGAGGATATTGGTAAAGCTCTGTATGCCTCCAAGATATGTTCATATGCCCAGGGATTTGATCTTCTTACACAGGCTTCACAGGAATATAACTGGAATCTCAGCCTGGGGGATATCGCCCTGCTGTGGCGTGGAGGCTGCATCATACGTGCCCAGTTTTTAGACCGGATAAAGGAAGCTTACGACAGGAATCCCGATCTTGCAAATTTACTTCTTGACCCATATTTCAGGGAGATTATACATGAGTCCCAGGACAGCTGGAGACGGGTGGTAAGCCTGGCGGTTCAGTACGGTATTCCGGTTCCCTGCTTCAGTTCTGCTTTAGCCTATTATGATTCCTACCGCAGGGAGAAGCTGCCGGCCAACCTTATTCAGGCACAGCGGGACTACTTCGGTGCTCATACTTACGAAAGGATCGATAAAGAAGGAACCTTCCACACAGAGTGGATTAAAAACTGATCTCCTGTTCATCCATGCAGGTATAAACAAAAACGGGTATTCTGTTTTTTGATAAAGTTATAAATATATGAAAGGGGAGCGAGGGAGAAATGAGTGTAAGTTTTGATTTAACAGGCAAGGTGGCAGTTATAACCGGCGGCGGTGGTATACTGTGCAGCGAAATGGCAAGACAGCTGGCAGAGAGAGGAGTAAGTGTCGCCGTACTGGATCTGGCTGCTGACAAGGCCGAGGCAGTGGCATCGGAAATCACTGCCAAGGGTGGCAAAGCCATAGCCGTCCAGACCGATGTACTTGATAAGGACAGCATTATCAGAGCCAAAGATATAGTGCTTAAGGAATTTGGACGGATTGATATCCTGATCAACGGAGCAGGTGGTAATAAAAAGGAAGCTACCACCAGCGATGAGATGAGCTTTTTTGATATACCTTTGGAAGCCCTTCAGTGGGTTTTCAACTTAAACTTCATGGGAACGGTTCTTACGACCCAGGTGTTTGGCAAGGTAATGGCCGAACAGAGCAGCGGCAGCATAATCAACATATCATCCATGTCGTCCTTAACGCCTCTTACCAGAATTGTGGGGTACAGTGCAGCCAAGGCCGCTATAAATAACTTTACCCAGTGGATTGCGGTGTATATGAACCAGAACTATTCAACCAATATCCGTGTTAATGCTATCGCACCCGGTTTTCTTCTTACCCAGCAGAACTACTATTTACTGGTGGATGAAAAAACCGGGCAGGACACCCAGAGAGGAAAAGATATCAAGGCGAATACACCCATGGGCAGATATGGAAAGCCTGAAGAGCTGATAGGTGCTATCATCTGGCTGGCTTCTGATGCTTCATCCTTTGTAAATGGAGTGGTGATACCTATAGATGGTGGTTTTTCAGCGTTTTCAGGGGTATAGATGATGCGGTGCTTTTTAAGTATAATGCAGAGCAGCCGTGTTAATTTTCGTATTTGTACTGTGAAAGGAGGGGGAAGTCATGAATGTTCTTGCCATTGAAGTGAGTACTTCCTCTGCCAAGGCATTGATATTCTCTGTCCGGGAAGGGATAAAAGGGGTATGCAGTATTCCGTACTCAAATAATGTCAGCGATGTGGTTACCCAGGATCCTGACGGGATTTACCGGACGCTTATTGAATGTGCCAGAAACCTTATCGAGCGGGTAGACTGTCCTATTGACGGGATTGGTCTGGGGAGCACGTGGCACAGTCTTCTGTTTCTGGACCGGCATCGCAAACCTGCGGGAAGGATTAAAACCTGGGCCAACACTGAAGCTGCTCCGACAGCCTACCGGTATCGCAGGGATGAGGAACTGAAACTGTGGTTTTACCGGAAGACGGGATGTATGGTACACAGTATATATCCGGTTTGGAAATACATCCATGCCAAGCAGCAGGGATACCGGGAGCTGGATTCTGAGGGTTATTTGTCTTCACAGGCCGAATATGTCTTTGAAAAACTCACGGGAGAAGTAGCTGTCTCGACAAGCATTGCTTCGGGTACAGGTTTTATGAATATACATACTCTGGAATGGGATCAGGAGATACTGGATTTTGCGGGAGTAAAAAAATCCCAGCTTGCTCCTATTTTTGATCTGGAGTATACCGCTCCGCTGAATGATGAGGCTGCCAAAGAGCTGGGGCTTAAACCTGGAACGCCGGTAGTGCTTCCCGGTCCCGACGGTGCCTTGAATCAGGTAGGCGCCGGTGCCATGGAAGAAGGGATAATGACCATGTCGGTAGGCACAAGCGGAGCGATCAGGATTGCAAGCGGAGAGCCAGTTTTACCCCGGCAGCCTTCCACCTGGTGCTATTATGCAGCTGAGGGAAAAAGGCTGGCAGGTGCTGCCATTTCAGGAGCCGGCAACTGCGTTGAGTGGTTTGCTAAAAAGGCAAATCTGGGCAAAGTGGATTACCGGACGCTGGATGATCTTGCTGCCAGAACTGACAGGGAGGATGCTCCGGTGTTTCTGCCATTTTTATACGGTGAACGCTGTCCCGGATGGGATGACGGCAGGACCGGTGGATTTTTTGATGTGAAGGGACATCATGGGGCAGGGGATCTTCATTATGCCGTACTGGAGGGAATACTGTTCAATCTCTATCAGTGCTATATTGCTCTGACAGAGGTAGGAGGCACACCCAGAGAGATTCGTATATCCGGAGGGATAGAGAATTCGCCGTTGTGGCTTCATATGGCAGCTGACATCTTTCAACGGGAAATATATACATCGAATATTGAACATGCTTCTACAATGGGAGCAGCGGTGGCAGCTTTAAAGGCTGTGGGTGCTATAGAGGATTTGAATGCATTTCAGCCAGAACCAGGTGAGAAAATCATTCCTGATGAGAAAATGGGGCAAAAATATAAAATCAGATTTGAGATATATATGGACTGGTACAGGAAAACCGCCAATGGAGGTGAATAGATTATGAAAGGAATTATATTGAAATCAGCCGGTGATAAAGGGCTGGACAGAACGGAGGTTTATTCTGCCCTCGAAAAAGCTCTGGAGAGCCGAAAGGAAAGCTTAAGAAAGGTGCTGCTTTTGCCCCCTGACTTTACCCGGGCACATTCGGGAGCTGGGGAGATTACGGCAAAGCTGTACAACATGCTGAAGGATACCTGTCAGGTAGATGTTATGCCGGCGCTGGGTACCCATATGCCCATGAGCGATGACGAACGTATTGCCTTTTTTGGGGAAGAAATTCCTAAGGAACGCTTTATTGTGCATAACTGGCGGGACGATGTGGTAAAAATAGGGGAGATCCCCTCTGAGTTTATCAAACAGGTATCCGAGGGATTAATGGACGAACCCATCGACGTTGAGGTAAACCGGCATCTGATCGAGGGAGGTTATGATCTCATTATCTCCATTGGCCAGGTGGTACCTCATGAAGTTGTGGGTATGGCCAACTACAGCAAGAATTTGTTTGTTGGCTGCGGCGGACATAACATGATAAATCAGACTCATATGCTGGGTGCCGTGTATGGTATGGAGAGGATCATGGGCCGGGATCATTCTCCGGTGCGCAAAGTTTTTGATTACGCCGAGCAGCATTTTGCTTGTGAGCTTCCACTAATGTATATACTTACGGTGACCACCCATCAGGAGGACAGGGTTTTAATCCACGGGCTTTTCATCGGAAGGGAACGGAAGCTGTTTGAAGAGGCGGTGGCTTTGAGTCAGGAAAAAAATATGCAGTTTCTTGATGAGCCCCTTGACAAGGTTGTTGTGTATCTGGACCCTCAGGAGTTCAAAAGTACCTGGTTGGGTAACAAAGCTGTTTACAGAACACGTATGGCTATTGCCGACGGCGGCGAATTGATAGTATTGGCACCCGGAGTCAGGCAGTTTGGTGAGGACAAAGATAATGATCGGTTGATCCGAAAATATGGTTATGTGGGACGTAAACGGGTGCTTGAGCTGTTAAGGGAGAACACAGATCTTCAGCAGAACCGATCGGTGGCAGCCCACCTTATACACGGTTCGTCAGATGGACGGTTTACCATTACCTATGCTCCGGGGCATCTGACCCGTGAAGAGGTGGAAGGGGTTAACTTCAGGTATATGGATCTGGGAGAGGCTTATGCTCTGTATAATCCCGACAAACTAAAGGATGGCTTTAACTTATTGGACAACGGCGAGAGAATATTCTATATAAGCAACCCGGCCCTGGGATTATGGGCTTATCGGGGAAGATTTCAGTAAATGCTAAAACGGAAATAGCGGTGTAATTATTGAAAGGGTTGCAAAACCCTTTCATATATATTTCAATAAAATTGTTAAGGATGTGTATGTATGAGTGAGTTAGAAGTTTTAAGCAGTGAATATCTGGAAGTCAAGGTATGCCCCCAATTAGGTGCAGGAATATTTTCAATGCGTTATCGTCTTAAGGATCGATGGGTGGATGTGATGAGACCCACGCCCTTTGAAGCAGTTGAAAGAATGGAATCAGGAGCGTTGGCTTCATTCACAATGATCCCGTATTCCAACCGTATTGAAAACGCCGTACTTAATTATAAAGGAAATACCTATACGCTCCATAAGAACACACCTGAAGGACATGCAATACATGGAGAGGTGCGTTCCAGACCCTGGCACATACTTGAAAAGGGTCCGGGATATATAATAATGGAATTTAACAGCCGGGATTTTGATGATATATCCTGGCCGTTTCCGTTTTATGCCCGGATTGAGTACAGGGTGTCCGGACGGGAGTTTTTTACCCGTCTTATGATTAAAAATACGGGGGATATTACAATGCCCGCCGGTATGGGCATTCATCCGTATTTTATGAGGAAACTGACCCCGGAGGATGATGTTGTTATACTGAAGGTGCCCGCAAAGGGTGTGTATCCAGGTGATACACCCATACCCACCGGCCGTTGGGTTGACATACCTGATGAGCTGGATTTTTCGCGGGAGAAAGAGCTGGATTTCCGTCACATCGATAACTGTTTCAGGGTTTTTCATGCCCCTGCCATAATTAAATGGCCCGGCAGCGGGGTTACTTTAACCATGGAAACTGACGATATTTTTAAACACACCATTATTTATTCCCCAATGGATTCCAGGGAGTTCTTTGCTGTTGAGCCGGTTACCAACTGTAACAACGGCTTTAACATGGCCGAGCAGGGTATAGAGGATACCGGAACAATACATCTTAAACCCGGTGAAGCCGTTGTGGGGAATATAACCATAAGGGTGGAGCAAGGTGTATTAGATCGTTGAAATGGAATAGTGACAGATACGGCTGTCAGAATGGAGTAATAAAGACGGTAATTGACGCGGTAGATTCATTTTACGGTAGAAGGATTTTCCATGGAGAATATTGAATATTTAAACGGTACTGTAAATTGGGGGTGTTGAAATGGATGGGGCAGGAATTGCAATAGGGGGTAATGTAGTTGTTGATTATGTAAAGGTCATTGACAGTTATCCCCAGCAGGGTAACTTATCGTCAATTTATTCTATAAAAAAATCGGTTGGCGGTGCGGTAACCAACGTTTTGCTGGATCTTGCCAAGATGGACCCGGAACTTAAACTGCAGGCCATCGGGATGGTCGGTTGTGATGAGGATGGGGAATATGTTGAGGACCTTCTTAAAAAACATAACGTTGATATCCGCTTGCTTGGGAAAACTTCATCAGCAAATACGTCCTTTACCGATGTTATGACGGTCAAATCCACCGGAGAAAGAACTTTTTTCCATTATAGGGGTGCTAACAGTCTGCTGGATTTTGAGCATTTTGATTTTGACAGAATAAATGCTCCTCTGCTGCATATAGGATATGTTCTGTTACTGGATGCTCTGGATGCATACGATGAAGAATACGGTACCGTAATGGCCCGGACTCTTGCAGCAGCTCAAAGCAGGGGGATAAAGACCTCAATAGATGTGGTAAGTGAAAACAGTGACAGGTTTTCCAGGATTGTGCCTCCAAGTTTAAAATATACGAATTACTGTATTATAAATGAAATAGAGGCTTCCTTGACTACCCTGATTCCAGCAAGAGATCCCCAAGGCGCCCTTATTGCCGATAACCTTGAAAAGATGTGCGGTGTTCTTTTTGAGATGGGAGTTCATGACTGGGTAGTTATTCATGCTCCCGAGGGAGCTGTTGCTATGGATACCAGCGGAAGAACCTACCGGCAGCCATCCCTGGAACTACCGGCGGGGTATATTAAGGGGACTGTTGGAGCGGGTGACGCTTTTTGTGCGGGCGTTCTGTATTCCATTTATAAAGGATGGGATATAGAAAAAGCTCTGGCAATAGGGACGGCGGCGGCAGCCTGCTGTCTGTCCGAAGTCAGTGCAACCGAAGGTATGAAAGATATCAAGAGGATTGAAAAGTTGTTTGATTCCATGCCCAAGAGAAAGCTCTGACACTGCAAACGGTAAAAGTTTACTTGATCATCAGGCTGGCATTTCTATAGATTGGAATATTTTACTGTGAAAAGGGGTGTTTAATAATGAAGCGTTCCAAGATAAATGCCGTTATTAGGGAAGCGACCGATGCATTTGAGAGGCATGGCTGGGTACTTCCGCCTAAACCCAGATGGGATGTTACCGATTTTGGATTAGGGGATTTTGACAGGATTGGGCTTACACTTGTCAATTTAGCCGAGCAGCCAGAGTATTGTGAAAAGATTATGTACGTCAAACATAAACAGGTTACCCCTACGCATTATCATGCATCAAAGAAAGAGGACATTATATGCAGGTGGGGCAAACTGGCGGTTCAGCTGTCGGGGGATAGTGATACTATAAGGCTTCATGTAAACGGTGAGGAAACCGATATACCTACTGATAAACCGTTGATTCTGTCTTCCGGGGAGAGAATAACCATGAAACCCGGAGTACGGCATTCTTTCTGGGCTGAGTCGGAATATGCCATAGTAGGGGAAGTTTCTACGGCAAATGATGATCATCACGACAATTTCTTTGATAACCCCGATATAGGAAGATTCAGTGAGATAGAAGAGGATGAACCGGCTATTGTTAAGTTGGTAAGCGATTAACGGATGCTTTTAATGGACGCGTAATATACTTGCAGGTATTATTTCAGCCGCTGGAGCTTCAAGGCGGCTTACATAGTATTCCGCGCAAATAAATCAATGGTTTGCAGAATACTATTCCAATCACTGGTGTTTCAAGGCTAAGAACCTGTAGAACTCGCTCCAGGCCTCCACCAAAACTCGCTTACGCTCAGACATTGGTTCCGGCTGTCTTCCGCTTCGTTAACAGGTTCTAAGCCTTTTCACAAGGTGATTTCCATAGTATTCTGCGCACAATCCTTACTGATAAAGAATATTATTCCAGTCGCTAAAGCTTCGTGGCTAAGAGCCTGTAAACTTGCTTCGGGGCCTCATCAAACTCGCTTCGCTCAAACAGTGATTCGGCTTATCCATCCGCTTCGTTAACAGGCTCTAAGCCTCTCCACAAGGTGACTTCCATAGTATTCTGCACAAATAAATCAATGGTTTGCAGTATATTATTCCAGCCGCTGGAGCTTCAAGGCTTCCATAATATTCAATTGTTTAATAATTGGATATGTCTGTAATTGGTTTATGCATCCATTTTTTTAATGAAATATGAAAGCGTTTACAAGTCGTGAGATACATGCTGACTATGTGGAGGTTGATGCCGGATTTATGAACATATATGAGATAGCCAAGAAAGCCGGGGTATCCATTGCAACGGTGTCCCGGGTAATAAATAACAGCCCAAATGTCAAACCCGAGACCAGAGAGAAGGTTAAGGCTGTGCTTAGGGAGTATAAGTATACGCCAAATGCCATAGCCCGGAGCTTGGTTAAAAGAACTACCAATACAATTGGTGTTCTGACCAGCGATGTTAGGGACTCATATTACGCCAGTGCCATATACACCATCGAACAAAAATTCAGGGAATACGGATACAATGTTATTCTATGCAACACCGGCCAGGAGATAGAAAACAAGAGGGAATATATGAAGATAATGCTGCAGAAAAAAGTTGACGGCATAATTCTGGTAGGCTCGGTGTTCAGAGAAAAGTCAGACAACAGACATATATATGATGCAGCCCTTCAGGTCCCCCTGGTGATGCTTAACGGGCATTTGGATGGTGAAAATATTTACTCCATTGTATGTGATGATGAAACAGGTACCTACGAGGCTGTAAAGCTGCTGTATTCTAAAGGACATCGAAAAATGATATATCTGTATGATGCCGATACTTTCAGCGGTATGGCTAAAATTCGCGGGTTTAAAAGAGGGATGAAGGAAAAGGGCCTTATCCTTGACAGCAGCTGCATTATAAAAGTGTCACCGGGAATTACGGGGGGTTATGATGGGGTTGAAAAACTGGAAAGAGAAGGCTGTGAGTATACTGCCATTTTAACCAGCGAGGACATAGTTGCAGCAGGTGTGTTAAAAAAACTCAGGGAAGTGGGGAAAAAGGTTCCACAGGATGCAGCGGTTATCGGATATAACAACTCTCAGGTGTGCCTGTGCACTGATCCGGAGCTGTCCACGGTGGAAAACAAGGTGGAAGAGATGGCACAAGGTGCGGTTCAGATATTGCATGATGTACTGGAAGGCAAGGATGTGCCGCATAAGATGACGGTTACTCCGGAGCTGGTTATCAGAGGGAGCTGCTAAAAAATCATAGGAAAGATATATGCCGGGAGGGTGTTGATATGAAAATGAAAAGGTTGAATAAACAGCTTCTGGAAAAGGCGGACTCTGTACCGGATGATGTGGAGATTGGACCTTTATATGACATGCCCGAAAGAATTATCCAGTTTGGCGAAGGGAATTTTTTAAGGGCGTTTGTGGACTGGATGGTCAACGAAATGAACAAGCAAGGATTATTTTGCGGTAAGGCCGTGATCGTCCAGCCCATCCCACAGGGATTGGTGGACGTGCTGAATGAGCAGGACGGGCTTTATACCCTGCTGCTCAGAGGAATCCAGGATGGACGTCTGGTGGAAAAAAGGGAGATCATAACCTCGGTAAGCCGTGGCATCAATCCTTACACCAATTGGGATGGATTTCTCGAATGCGCAGCCAACCCGGATTTAAGGTTTATAATATCCAATACCACCGAAGCCGGAATTGCATATGTAAGGGAAGATATGCCGGTGAATGAATGCCCCGTTTCTTTTCCTGCCAAGATAACCGCTTTTTTATATGAGCGTTATAAACGGTTTGACGGGCAGCATGATAAGGGAATGGTCATCATTCCCTGCGAACTAATCGATCGTAATGGCGACACCCTTAAGGAGGTTGTGCTCAGGTATACCCGAGAATGGGGGCTGGGGGATCGTTTCCGTACCTGGCTGGAAAACAGCAATTATTTTTTGAATACTCTGGTGGATCGCATAGTTCCCGGTTATCCAAAGGAGGATGCTCAGCATATCTCTGCTCAGCTGGGATACCATGATAAGCTTCTTGATACCGGTGAGATATTTCATCTGTGGGTTATTGAAGGTGACAGGAGTTTCGCTGAGGAGCTGCCCTTTGACAAAGCCGGGCTAAACGTTGTATGGACCGATGATATGCAGCCCTACAGAACAAGGAAGGTAAGGATCCTCAACGGTACCCATACCATGATGGTATCCGGAGCATATCTTTCCGGTTTGGATACCGTAGGAGAGTCTGTGGAGGACCCCGTAATAGGGACCTTTATAAACCGGGGGCTTTTTGATGAGATTGTTCCTACTTTGGATCTGCCCCGGCAGGAAAAAGAAGGGTTTGCTGCGGACACTTTGGAGAGATTTAAAAATCCGTTTATTAGGCACTATCTATTAAGCGTTGCTTTAAATTCGGTATCAAAATGGAAGGTCAGGGTGCTTCCGTCTCTGCTGGAATATCTGTCATACAGGAATGAGCTTCCCAAAGTGCTTACCTTTTCCCTGGCAGCTCTCATTGCATTCTACCGCGGAACAAACTTTAGAGGTGAAACCCTTTTAGGAACAAGAGACGGGGAAACATATAAGATACAGGATGATATGGAGAATTTGAAGTTTTTTGCCGATGAATGGAAGAGATTTGAGAACCACGGTGACGTAAATGAATTGTGCGGAAAGGTTCTGGGAAATAAGGCTTTCTGGGAACGGGATTTAAACCATATAGCTGGTCTCAAGGATGCTGTGGCAGGATATCTGGATGATATCCTGAAACTTGGCATGAAGGCTGCTGTCAGCAAGCTTATACATAATGGTTATAAAAATATTTAATTGCGGGGAGGAACAATATAGAAGTGAACAGAATAATAAGAATACATCCGAAGGATACCGTTGCCGTTGCATTGGATACGTTACTGCCCGGGGATGTACTGCATTTGGAGCAGGAAATACGGGTACGGGAAACCGTCAAAAAAGGGCATAAGGTTGCACTAAAGCCGGTAAAAGCTGGAGATGAGATTATAAAATACGGGTATCCTATAGGACGTGCAAGCCGTGATATTGATGCCGGTACCTGGGTGCATATTCATAATCTTACGACCGGCCTGGAAGGTTTACTGGACTATGAGTATCAACCCTGTATTGGGGAACGGGAAGCAGTTGAGGCCGGCAGTGAAACCTTTGGCGGTTTTTTACGTGAGGACGGTCAGGTGGGAATTAGAAATGAAATATGGATTGTAAATACTGTGGGATGCATCAATGGACTGGCTGAAATATTAGCACGAAGGGCCAATGAACTGTTTAAGGAGCGGAATATTGACGGTGTTCATGCTTTCCCCCATCCATATGGTTGTTCTCAGCTGGGTGAAGATCACCGCAACACTCAAAGGATACTTAAAGGACTGGTTCACCATCCCAATGCCGGCGGGGTACTGGTACTGGGGTTAGGGTGTGAAAACAATAATATTGAGGAGTTTAAAAGGGTACTGGGCAGTTGCCATGACAACAGGGTTAGGTTTTTAAACTGTCAGGATGTCGATGACGAGATTGAGGAAGGGCTTGAACTTATTGAACAGTTGGTGGAGTATGCTGAAAGTTTTAAGCGGCAAACCGTACCGGTATCAAAGCTTAAGGTGGGGCTGAAATGCGGCGGTTCAGATGCTTTTTCAGGTATTACCGCTAACCCCCTCGTCGGAGCATTTTCCGATATGCTTATCCGACGGGGAGGCACCGCTGTTCTCACCGAAGTACCGGAGATGTTCGGAGCCGAGACGATTCTCATGAACCGGTGTGTATCCCGGGAGGTATTCGAAAAGAATGTGAAAATGATAAATGGTTTTAAGAAATATTTCATGCGGTATAACCAGACTATCTACGAAAATCCTTCACCGGGAAACAAAGAAGGGGGTATTACCACACTGGAGGAGAAATCTCTCGGCTGTATACAGAAGGGGGGTACCGGTACCGTAGTCGATGTATTAGATTACGGTTCTCAGGCGGTAAAGCAGGGTTTAAACCTTTTGGGTGGGCCGGGAAATGATATGGTTGCTGTTACAGCCCTTGCTGCTTCAGGGGTGCAGCTGGTACTGTTTACTACGGGCAGAGGTACGCCTCTGGGAGGGCCGGTACCAACGGTTAAGATTGCTTCCAATACTGAACTTGCGATACGAAAGAAAAACTGGATTGATTTTAATGCTGGGACCATGCTGGAAGGCAAAGATTTAAACGTGATAAAGCAGGAACTGTTTGAATATGTTTTAGATGTGGCATCGGGCAACAGCAGGACACAAAATGAGCTTAATGGTTACCGTGAGATCGCTATTTTTAAGGATGGCGTGACTTTATAGTAAAGTTTTAACGGTATGTATAAATAAATTAAAAGTTAAAAGGAGTGATAATGAATGAACATAGTGGGCGTAAAAAAGCTAAAAACCGTGGTGGATAAAGCGATAGCTGATGTGGAAATAACTGATGTACACACCCATCTCTATGCATCCTGTTTTGGGGATATGCTGTTGTGGGGTGTTGATGAGCTGCTTACTTATCATTATCTGGTGGCAGAGGTGTTCAGATGGGTGGATATACCTTATCAGCAATTTTGGGAAATGTCCAAAAGGGAGCAGGCAGATCTTATATGGAAAGTTTTGTTCCTGGAAAACAGCCCTTACAGCGAAGCCTGCCGGGGAGTACTGACGGTGCTTAACGGGTTAGGCCTTGATGTCGGGAGCCGGGATTTATCGGCATATCGTCGGTATTTTTCTGAAAAAACCATGGAAGAATACATGGACCAGGTGTTTGAACTGTCCCGGGTTAAGGAAGTAGTAATGACCAACGATCCTTTTGATGACAACGAGAGAAAGGTGTGGCTTGAATCATACAAGGCGGATCCCAGATTTATAGCGGCACTGCGTATTGACCCGCTTCTTAATACGTGGGATCAGGTATGGATGAAACTGAAGGATTGGGGCTATCATGTGGAAGAAGATTTAAACGGGACGACACTGGAAGAGATAAGGCGCTTTTTGAGAGAATGGGCAGATCGTATGCAGGCGGTGTATATGGCGGTATCCCTGCCTCCTACTTTCGCATTCCCTGAGAACTCCAGCAGGGCAGTGATTATAAAGGAGTGCGTGTTGCCGGTATGCCGTGAGTTCAATATACCCCTTGCAATGATGATAGGTGCGAAAAAGCGTGTTAATCCGGGGCTTGAGCTGGCAGGTGATTCCCTTGGTAAAAGCAGTATTGAAACCGTCGAGTATATGTGCGCCAACTATCCGTATAACAAGTTTATGGTTACCATGCTGTCCAGGGAAAACCAGCATGAATTGAGTGTAGTGGCACGTAAATTCAGAAACTTGATGATATTCGGTTGCTGGTGGTTCCTCAATAATCCCAGTTTAATTGACGAAATGACCCGCATGCGGTTTGAACTTCTGGGTGTCAGTGTTATCCCGCAGCATTCCGATGCAAGAGTCCTGGATCAGCTTATTTATAAATGGGCTCATTCAAGAAGGATTATAGCCGATGTACTGTTTGATAAGTATAAGGATTTGTTGGAAATCGGATGGAAGCTTGAAGAAAACGAGATCCGCAGGGATATAGAGAAACTGTTCAGCCAGAACTTCTGGGATTTTGTGAAAAAGAAGCTATAAACCGATTACATTTTTGCAGATTCCTTTTTAAACGGGCTGCTTATAAAATGATACAAAATGAAGACAACACTGGCAGAATTGGTATTGAACAGGTGTAGAAGATATAGTATAATATAATATGGAAACGCGGTTTCATATAGTGAAACAAAAGGAGGCCTTATGAGGGACAGTGTACAATCAATAGATAGAGCCTTTGATATTCTGGAAGCTCTGGCCACTCAAAAGGATGGTTTGGGCGTGACCGAAATTGCACGTCGTATTGGTCTTCACAAGAGTACAGTTCATAGGTTGCTGACGTCCATGGCTTCCCGGGGATACATTGAAAAAAATGAAGCAACCAGCAGTTATCGCCTTGGGTTGAAGCTGGTTGAGCTGTGTAGCCTGTATCTGAACAGCCTTGAACTTAAGACGGAGGCTCAGCCTTATTTAAGGAGGCTTGCGGCTTTGACAACGCAGCCGGTTCATCTGGCTATTGCTGACGATGGGGAAGCTGTTTATATTGATAAGATCGAGAGCTTTAACACCATCCGCATGTATTCTGCTATCGGGAAGAGAGTACCGCTATACTGCACAGCTGTGGGGAAGGTCCTTCTTATGGATAAGGAAGATTGGGAAATTGAAGAACTTTTTAAGGATAAAGAGTTTATTCCTCATACAAGCAACACGCTTCTGACGACTGACAAGTTAATAGCCGAGATCCACCAGGTACGGGAAAAAGGCTGGGCGGTGGACAATGAAGAACACGAAGAAGGTATACGCTGTATAGCCGCACCCGTATATGATTACAGAAATAAAATAATTGCGGGAGTCAGTACATCGGGTTTAAAGACTATAATTACACCTGAACGGGATAAAGAGATTGCGGGATATGTTGTGGACACTGCCCTAAACATTTCAAGAAGAATGGGATATAACCAGGAGAATAAGTTTGCGGACAGGGACTTGCCGTAACGGTTAACTCAAATAAACAATTGGTATTATGTTTATTAAGGACAATGCATAAACTATTCTGTGAAAGTTGAGGGGATATACCCTTAATGTCTCACAGGCTGAAAAGTTTCAAATGTAATGCTGGCATCTGTGCTTTATCGCAAAGTATACACTATACACAATATAAAATAGAAGGGAGCTGTAGAGCATGGATAAGGAAAAGATATTATCCAGGATTGTTGAGGGAGGCCTGGTGGCGGTTGTCAGGGCCGAGTCCAGCGAACAGGCCTTGAAAATTGCCGATGCCTGTCTAAAGGGGGGTGTAGCGGCAATTGAAATTACCTTTACCGTTCCCGGCGCTGCTGATGTTATAAAAGATTTAGCCAAAACTTACTCAGACGGCGAAATCCTGCTGGGAGCAGGTACGGTAATGGACGCTGAAACGGCTAGAACAGCTATTTTAGCCGGAGCTCAGTATGTGGTCAGCCCCTACTTAAACCTTGAAACCGTTGAATTGTGTAACCGGTACAGAGTACCATGCATGCCAGGAGCCATGACCATTAAAGAAGTAGTGGAAGCCATGCAGGCTGGAGCGGATATCATCAAAATCTTCCCTGGAGAGCTGTTTGGACCTCAGATTATCAAATCAATCCGCGGGCCAATTCCCTATGCTAAGTTAATGCCCACAGGAGGAGTAAGCCTGGACAATGTCGGCGAATGGATTAAAGCTGGTGCAGTAGCTGTGGGAGCAGGCAGTTCATTGACAAAGGGAGCCAAGACAGGCGATTACGAAGCTATAACAAAGACTGCTCAAGAGTTTATTGCAAGAATCAAGGCTGCCCGGGAAGGCAAATAACTCATTTTAGCTGTAAATAAGATTTTCATGAATAGAATTTTATATAGGAGGTTTTACGTATGTCAAAGAGAGTGGTAACCTTTGGTGAGATTATGTTAAGATTAGCCCCTCCCGGCTATCTAAGATTTACTCAGGCCAGCAGCTTCGACGTGGTATACGGCGGCGGTGAGGCAAACGTAGCGGTATCCCTTGCAAACTACGGTATAGATGCTGCCTATGTAACCAAGCTGCCCAAAAACCCCATAGGTGACGCAGCAATTAACGAGCTTCGCCGTTATGGCGTTGACACCAGATACATAGCCAGAGGCGGCGACAGGATCGGTATCTATTTTATGGAGAAAGGAGCTTCTGTAAGACCCTCCAAGGTTGTATATGATCGGGCCCATTCAGCTATAGCCGAGGCAAAAGTAGGCGATATTGACTGGAGAGGCGCTTTTGAAGGAGCTCAATGGTTCCACTTTACAGGAATTACTCCCGCATTAGGAGACAATGTAGCCGAGTTGTGTGAAGAGGCTTGCAAAATTGCAAAAGAAATGGGACTTACTGTGAGCTGTGACCTGAACTTCCGTAAAAAACTGTGGACCTCCGAAAAGGCCGGTAAGGTAATGGGTAAACTTATGGAATACGTAGATGTCTTAATTGCCAACGAAGAGGACGCTGATAAGGTATTCGGCATCAAGGCGCCCGACACCGACGTAACTGCCGGTGAACTAAACTTAGAGGGGTATAAGTATGTAGCAAAGGAGCTGCATGACAGGTTTAACCTTAAGATTGCTGCTATAACACTGAGAGAAAGCATATCAGCTTCCGATAACAATTGGTCGGCTATGCTGTACGATGGAGAGGAATACCTGTTCTCAACAAAATATAAACTTCACATAGTTGACCGTGTAGGAGGTGGAGACTCCTTTGGAGCAGGTCTAATCTACTCCCTGATCAGCGGTAAGGATCACAGGTATGCCCTTGAGTTTGCTGTAGCAGCTTCTGCTCTCAAACACACAATTGAAGGGGACGCCAACCATGTATCCGTTGACGAGGTTGAGACTCTTATGAAGGGAGACGCCTCCGGCAGGGTACAGCGTTAATTCTATAGCGTTATTAAAATCCTGTTAGCGGTTACAAGCTGTTGGATATGTAGTAATATAAGGTTGAAACTACGCAGCAATATATAAGCCAGTTAAAAAACAGCTTATATCGAAAAATGTATATTATTTCGAAATTATGTGAAATTTGTTGTAAGATTTAACAGGGGACCGATATATGAAAAAAATGGTCCCCTATTTATTTCAGGTATTTTTGACTGATAGACACCCCAGTGGTACAATATATAGTATACAAAAGAAAAATACCTACTATATGTACCGTATGTATACTGTAGTAGTTGAGTGGAGGGGAGGCCACTGTATGAATCTGACTGAGAATGCTATAAAGGTGTTGGAAAGGAGATATTTGGCCAAGGATGAAAATGGTAATCTGCTTGAAACCGTTGACGACATGTTCCGAAGAGTGGCCAAACATGTTGCTCAGGCGGACAAGCTGTATTCATCGGATGCTGACTTAGAAGCTGTTGAGGAAGAATTCTATCAGCTCATGGTAAATCTTGAATTTATGCCCAATTCCCCAACCTTGATGAATGCCGGCAGACCCCTTGGGCAGTTGTCGGCCTGTTTTGTTCTGCCCGTTGAAGACAGTATGGAGGGCATTTTCGATGCGGTAAAGAACGCGGCACTGATACATAAGAGCGGTGGGGGAACCGGGTTCAGTTTTTCACGCCTGCGTCCCAAAGGCTCGGCTGTCAAGTCTACCGGCGGCGTTGCCAGCGGGCCCGTAAGCTTTATGAAGGTATTTAATGCAGCGACAGAGGCAGTAAAACAGGGGGGTACCCGCCGCGGAGCCAATATGGGGATATTGAGGGTGGATCACCCCGATATACTGGAGTTTATCGACTGTAAAAGAGACAATGCCGATATTACCAATTTCAACATAAGTGTGGGAATTACCGAGGCCTTTATGCAGGCCGTTGAACAGGGAGAGGACTATGACCTTATAGATCCCAGGACGGGCAAACCAGCCGGGAAACTGAATGCCCGGGAGGTATTTGACAAAATTGTTGAGGGTGCCTGGCGGAACGGCGAGCCGGGGATTGTTTTTCTGGACCGTTTAAACAGGGACAATGTTCTCATTGAAATAGGCGAGATTGAGAGCACCAATCCGTGCGTAACTGGGGATACATGGGTGCTCACTCAGGAAGGGCCATTACAGGTAAACGATATAGTGGGCAGGCAGGTATCCCTCGCATTGAACGGAAACTTTAATCTCTCAACTGAACAGGGATTTTTTAAGACCGGGGAGAAGCAGGTTATAAGAATACAGACCGAAAGGGGTTACAGTATAGAAGTTACACCGGATCATAAGATAAGGGTTGCTGCTATTATGACACGGGACAGGATAGAGGAGGACTGGAAACCGGCCGGAGAATTGAAGCCGGGGGATCAAATACTACTAGGCAACAACCGCGGTCTTGTGTGGCAAGGTAAGGGATCTTTTGAGGAAGGATATCTGCTGGGGCTTCTCATAGGAGATGGCACATTAAATGAAGAAGGTGGCATTATATCGGTATGGGGAGATGACCAGGAAGCCCAATCGGTAATGGAAGCAGTGGAGAACGCCGCTTTTACTCTGCCGCACAGGGAAGACTTCAAGGGTTTCAGGCGTGTGTCTGACGATAGAAAGGAACACAGGCTTCAGATGGCAGCTCTCAGGGATTTGGCAGCTGCCTATGGGGTCGTACCCGGGAATAGGAGAATTGCTGAAAATCTGGAGAGGACGAGCTATGAATTCCACCGCGGATTCTTAAGAGGACTTTTTGATGTCTTTGGAACTGTGACAGGTAATCAGGATAAGGGTGTATCCGTCAGACTGTGGCAAAATGATGCTGAAGGATTGAAAATTGTGCAGCGGATGCTGCTTCGTTTAGGCATAGCTTCCACCATATATATGGATTGCAAATCCGAGGGTACCAAAGAAATGCCCGACGGCAAGGATGGAATCAAGGAATGCAGAGTGAAGGCCGGGCATGAGCTGGTCATCACCCTTGATAATATACAGGTTTTCTTTGAGAAAATAGGTTTTGCCAATGCCAAAAAGCAGGAGTCATTGAAACAGCGCCTTGAGGAATACGGAAGGGCCCTCGACAGAGAGAGGTTTGTGGCGACAGTCTCTGAAATCATCCCTGCCGGTGAAAAAGACGTTTTTGACGTCCAGATACCCGGAGTTAACGCTTTTGATGCAAATGGAATATACGTACACAACTGTGGTGAGCAACCTCTGCTGCCCTATGAAAGCTGCAACTTAGGTTCCATAAATCTTTCCAAAGTGGTTGAAGAGGCAGACGGAGAGTATGTGATAAACTATGCCAAGCTGGCCAGAATTGTGGATTCTGCGGTGCATTTCCTGGACAATGTCATCGATGTTAATAAATATCCTCTCCCCGAAATTGAGGAAATGACCAAGGGAAGCAGGAAGATTGGCCTGGGAGTAATGGGATTTGCCGATATGCTGTTTAAGCTGGGTATTCCCTATAACTCCGATGAGGCTGTTGAGCTTGCCCGAAAGATCATGAAGTTTATCCATGACCGCTCTAAGGAGATGTCTGCTCAGCTGGCAGAAGAAAGAGGAGTCTTTCCCTTCTACGACAGAAGCACTTTAAAGCATGATGGAGACAGGAAGCTTAGGAATGCTACTACCACAACCATTGCTCCAACAGGTACCATAAGTATTATATGCGGTACCTCCAGTGGGATAGAGCCGTTGTTTGCCATTTCCTTTGTGCGGAATGTGATGGATAATGATGAGCTGCTGGAAGTTCATCCGTATTTTAAGGAGATAGCCACTGAACGGGGATTCTATTCGGACGAGCTTATGAGAAAAATAGCATCTCACGGTAGCATTCAGGATATGGAGGAGATCCCTGAAGATGTAAGGCGTATATTTGTAACAGCTCATGATGTATCACCCGAGTATCACGTGCGTATGCAGGCAGCTTTCCAGGAGTATACAGATAATGCGGTATCCAAGACGGTGAACTTTCCAAACAGCGCCACCGTTGATGACGTCAGGACGGTATACTGGCTTGCGTACAAACTGGGCTGTAAGGGTGTGACCATTTATCGTGACGGCAGCCGGGATGTACAGGTTCTGAGCGTAAAACCTAAAAAAGAGGGTGAAGGGAAAAAGGATGAATCCCTGACGGATAAGATTCAGAGCCGTATAGCGGAACAGGCCGAGAAGAAACAGCAAAAGATAATGCCGAGACCCCGTCCGGATGTTACCATGGGCTTTACCGAAAAGGTGAGAATTGGCTGCGGTAACCTGTATATAACGGTTAATTATGACGAGCAGGGTATATGCGAGGTCTTTACAAATCTGGGGAGAGCCGGCGGTTGTCCGTCTCAATCCGAGGCTACCAGCAGGCTGGTGTCCATGGCGCTGCGTTCAGGTATGGACGTAGATATATTGATTGAACAGCTTAAGGGCATCAGGTGTCATTCGACATTGCGGCAGAAGGGATTAAAGGTGCTTTCCTGCCCCGATGCCATAGGCAGGGTGCTTGAAAAGGTTGTTAAGCTAAGACTGAATAATAACCTGGATATCGATGACATTGATATTGGAAGCTCCGATATGGTTAACAGGCACAGCTGTCTGGGGAATTGCTCCCTTTGTTCGCTGAAGGATGTTTGCAAAAGTCCGCTTAGAAAGAACGGCGGTATCAATTTGGGGGGGATAGAGTCGTCACAGCCGGCAGATAACCCCCGAAAGAACAGTGTAAAATGTCCGGAGTGCGGCAATATATTGGAGCATGAAGGCGGTTGCGTAGTTTGCCGGTCATGTGGATATTCTAAATGTGGCTAAACAAACAGCTGTAGCATAGAAAAGCAAGTGTATACGTGCTACGGTGCAGAAATGAAAAAGCTTTCTGGAGTAAGATAAAACACATAACGGCGCCAAAAACTAGAATCAGAGGGTGACGGAAGCATTTCCGTTGCCCTGTTTTTTGCTACAAATGATGCTAACATACAGTTCTCGTCATGATGAATTTCAGATTGAAAAGACAGCGGGAATTTTTTGATATATTGATGATGCTTTGCTGCTGTGATAGAATAAAGTCAGGACATAATGACACGTGCTGATGAATAACCTATCAATTATGCCAGAGCAGAAATGATGAACAATTACAAGTAAGACACATCAAAAAATGTAAAATAAAAAGGAGGAAAAGAGCTATGGCTTCAAAAGTATTATTTTCATCCGTAAATTTTGACAAATATGATGCCGATGTTACGCTTCCGGCCAAGTTTAGCAGGATGATTGACAGGATGGGGATGCAGGATGTTGTCAAAGATAAATGGACAGCTATAAAAATGCATCTGGGCAGGAATATTGGCTATTCTACCATACATCCCTTGTTTGTAAAAATCCTGGTAGATAAACTGCAGGAATATGGGGCCAAGGTGTATATAACCGACAACGTGGTTTCCGGAGCAAGAAGCAGGGGTTATACCGAGGAGTTTCTTGGTGTGCCCATTGTACCTGTATGCGGATATCTGGACAAGTATTTTTACGAGAAAATGGTGGATTTTAAGACCTTTAAGCATGTTGATGTGGGAGGCTATATTCACGATGCCGAGGTAATGATAAACCTGTCCCATGTGAAAGGTCACGGCGCCTGCGGCTATGGCGGTGCCTGTAAGAATATTGCTATGGGTTGTGTTACCAACAGAACCAGACAGCAGATTCACGGTCTTGAAGGCGGAATAACATGGGATGAAGAGCTTTGTATACACTGTGAAGATTGTATTAAAAGCTGCAATCATGATGCCAACAGCTTTGATGAGGACGGCAGGTACCATGTGAATTTCCATAACTGTACCTTCTGCCAGCACTGTGTGAAGGTATGTCCCACCGAAGCAATTAAGATGGATGCCAACAGATATGAGGATTTCCAGAAAGGTATGGCTATATGTACCGATGAGGTGTTAAAGACCTTTGAACCCGGACATGTATTTTACATAAACTTCCTTACCAATATAACCATACTATGCGACTGCTGGGGGCTGACAACTCCTTCGCTGGTGCCCGATATTGGTGTTTTTGCTTCTCAGGATATAGTAGCGATAGAAAGGGCTTCGCTGGACGCCATTAAGGTTGAGGATCTTATCCCATCCGGGTTACCGCAGGGTATGGAGTTGGGAGACAAAGGACACCTCTTTGAAAGGATCCACAGGAAAGATCCCTTTATTCAGCTGAGGGAGTTGGAGAAGAGGGGATTGGGTACTCAGGAGTACAGCATTGAAGAAGTTTTCTGATGAGGAATGCACGATCTTCCGTGAAGGGGATAGAAGCATTATCCTCCGTTGAGTGCATAAACTTTTAATGAGGGGGGCCGCTGCTCCCTATGTAAATGATTTTCTTTATGATGTTGTTTTTTATGTATAGCCGATGGGTTTTACTCTGAAAAACAACGTATTTGTCGATTGCTTCAAGCCTGTCTATACTTTCTGCTATACGGTTGATTTCCTTGTTTGAGAATCGGGGTAAGGGTGCTCTGATCATTCCATCCTTTACCCCGATTTTGAACAGGGTTATCATTAATGTATCAAAGTCATCAGGAATGGCGCTTTTTTTGATGTTGTTACATTTTCTGCAGCTTAAAACAAGGTTGAATACATCGTTGGTTCCTCCCTTGCTCCTGGGGAGATAGTGATCCAGACTGGCCTGATGGTACTTAAGATGTTTGGAGCAAAAGCGGCATTTCCGTTCATCCCTTTCATAGATGTATGATTTTAAGGTTCTCCTTGGTTTCATATCAATAGCTCCTAAATTATATTGACTGCATTTTGTTTATCCGTATCTTTCAACAATAATTATATCAACGGGTAAAGCCGGCTTCAACCTGTACCGCTCCTGCCATACTTTGTATCTTTTTCACACTTTATTTTTGCTCCAGCACCTTGTTAAATTGTTGTATTTTCTCTGGCTAAGCTATCCAACCATTCAGCAAATACTCCTCTTGCGTGCATACATTCATAACTTGATATTGACATCATATAAAAACACCTGCCGCTATGATTTTGACGACAGGTTATAATTCGTTACCTATCAGTATATCAATTGTTACTATCCTGATATACCATCTATGACGCTGGGCCGATGTTATCCCAAGAAGCAATTTCATCCAACACTCTTTGGTTTTCCGCACCGGTGCCACCTACAATCCTGCCAGCCGCAACCACCGTTCCATCTATTTTCAGCCCGACGATGAAACCAGGCCCAACCGACAAGGTTACAATATTCTCCCACGTTTCCGCATCTTTCTGGCCATGGCTGTTTCTTCCTGCCACCACAACTGATCCGTCGGCTTTCAACCCTGCTGTATTACTATTGGAAGCGGATACCGCAATAATATTGGACCAGTCCTCCACATCATTTTGGCCTGCTGAAGCCCTTCCTGCCGTTACTACAGTTCCGTCAACAAGCAGCCCCACAGCATGCCCGGTACCGATAGCTGCATCTTTAATGCCTATCCATCTGCTAATTCCTTTCATATCAGATAAGCTGCCGATGTACCGGACAAATCCGGTATCCATTACTGCAATAATACCGCTCCATCCCGGACACAACTTAATCATGCCTTCTGATTTTCCGGGAATCTGTTCGTGGTGGTTCCTGCCTTCAGGACCCCCTGTTGCCACAATAGTACCGTCAACTTTTACACCTATTGTATCGGTTGCGGTATTACCTGCATATATTTCTACAATATCCGTCCAACCCTGTACATCGCATTGTCCGTTGTTATTGTACCCGGTGGCGACGACGGTACCGTCCGCCCGCAGCCCAACCGTATACTCAAATCCTGCAGCAACCGCAATGATATCCGTCCAGTCTTGTACATTGCATTGACCTTTGTCATTGTTTCCGGCGGCCATTACCCTGCCGTCTCTTCGCAGGGCAACCACATGGTTGCGCCCGGCCGCAATAACCTGTAGGTTCAAACGGGATATACCCTCAAAGTCCCGCAGCGATACCGCTGTATCATAAGCAACTCCAATTTCTCCCTTCTTAACTGCCTTACTATAAACTAATCGGATTTGATCCTTTGCTCCATCATATTCGATATCCAATAAGAATTGTTCCAGAGCATCCCTGTATGCTCCTTTGCTCGAGAGGGCAATTCCCCAGCGGAATCGGGCTTCACGATAGCGTTCAGGACTGTCCCGGTAGGATCCCAGTTCTGAAAACTCCTGCATTGCCTGTTCATAAAATCCCTCATCCAGTTTGGCCTCCGCAGCACGATAACGGGATTCCATCAACTTGTCTTTGCTGTCCTTATAATCCCCTAGGTCGGTAAATGTTGCAATTGCCTCCTCATACCTGCCTTCGTTAAGTGCTGCAGTGGCCCGGTTGTATTTTATATGCGGGATTATAACTGTTATTGCCAGAACTGAGGCAGTACCCAAAACTATCAGGATAATTATTGGAATTAATATTCTTTTTTGCATAGCCTATTCGTTCTCCGATGGAGTGTATACGAATGATATTTCATCTCCGTCCGAGGTAACTCCTGTGACTTCATCGCCTTTTATCGCATACCACTCCTTACATTGTTTGGGAAAGTCGATTGATTCGTTGCCGGTTAATAGCGAGGGCGGTTCTGATACCTGGGACATGCCGACAACGCCATCCGGGCCGCTTACTGCCAGCTGATAAACATAAGTTGAGCCATCGTCATCGATAACATACATTTGGCTGACATATCCAAAGGATGTTCTACGGTATTCGGAAGTTAAACTTTCCTTACCGTCTACAAATGAAGTGCATTTTAGTGCGTCTGCTGCCTTGTCGTACTCTCCATGCAGCTCATAATTCAGGCCATCCTGACCCCGGTATTTAACACTGTATTGGTTTCCACTTTCACTATATTCAATATCCTCTGCTCCCAGGAAACCAAGCGCCGTGATAGCCGCCGCCTCTCCCAGACCAAAACTGCTTGCCGGAAGCATTGCTAAGTCTACCATTGATACACCAAGCAGAGACATTGAGGTAAATTCGGTACCGGGATTATTTGCCAGTGCATCGGTCAGTTTGGTTATCAATTCGCCTTTTGCCTGAATGTAAGCAGAATATGATTCCGATGCAGAAGCAGGTGCTCCTGGTGTGTCTGAATCTTCATCCTGCTGCTGTTGCGTATTTACATCTTCCTCTTCATCCTGCGGAGCTGTTACATCCGGTTTTTCTTCGACATCAGGTTTATCACCACCCGAAGGAGCATTTCCACCACAGCTGACAAGCAACAACATAATCAAAATCATAGCCGTCAATAGGCTAATGAACTGGATAGGCCTACTTTTTCTTGGAGAATGCATAGAATAACCTCCTTTTTATTCGGTTATGAGAATGCGGCAGATATCGTTCATCAAATATATGATATAATTATTCTATTCGCTGGTATGTTGTATTAATAGTTGATATGTGCTCATATTTAGTAAGAATAATGTTATTTAATAATAAAAAAAGCCAGCCCAAATTATGGCCTGGCTTTTAGTTACAGTTTTCTCTGGCTTATTTATTTGTTCTGATATTTTTTCCGGTATTCTGAAGGGGTCAGACCAACTCTCTCCCTGAACAGTCTTGCGGAATGACCGTTATAGTTCATATTGCATGCTGCAAATACCTGAGAAATAGACAGGTTGGTATCCAGCAGCATTTCCTTCAACTTGTTGATTTTATAATTAATGTAATACTCATATGGGGTTAAACCGGTGTGAAGTTTAAACAGTTTTGTGAAATGGGATTTGCTCAAGTGCGCTGCCCTTGCTATTTTGTCAGCGTTAAAAGGTTCTTTCCAATGGGTTTTTATATATTGCTTGCCTCGTCCAATTTCTTCTTTTCCCATATATACATTTTTAAAGATAAAGACTGCTGCAAAGTATTCTACTGTGCCGTTCTCATTTTTCAAAGGAAAACATGTAATATCTGAGATTATTAATTTCAGGTTTCTCTCTTTTACATCAAAATATCGAATCATATCCTCGTAAGATGCAGTGAAGTCGGTAAGATATACGGTTTTGCCTTCTAACACCTGTCTTATTTGATCCGTAACGCCCAGTTTATGAACGATTGGATCCTCGAAAACGTTATATAGCCCTACATGAGCTTCCCTGCTTTTTATGCCTATCATCTCCAGCGCTGCATCATTAATCATTCTTGCCGTCCCGTCGCGGGAAAAAATCTGAAGCGGATAGGGAAAGGATTCAAATAAGCTTACTAAGAAGTCCGGTATTTCCTTTTGAGCATTTTTGTCAATATTACTCATGGATATACCTCTCTCGAAAAAATGTAATATTATTTGGTATTTAAATTATATACGAATTTAAAATTATTTACCATATATTAAAATAAATAATTCCCGATTTATTAAAAAGGAGCCAGTATCGGGAGTTTGTTCCTGCCACCTTTATTTGGTCAATTGATATATATTTCACCAACTGGTGCACCATGGTCCAATCATTTTGAAATGGGGAAACTCATAAAACCGGATATATCATAGAATTTTCTTAAAGTTCACAAAAAATAACATGTAAGGATGTGACAAGATGCTTTTATTCAAAACGCAGATATAGTTAACTGTTTTCTTTGTGAAGTAAAATCCGGTAAACGTAACATTAATTCCGGCAGTAAATATAAAAAAACGGGATGGGTAGATGCCAGAGGTTTTTTACCCATCCCATCTTTTAGTTGAAGTAAACTATGCTGGTTTATCGTAAAGTTATAAAGATTTATTTTGAAAGTAGAAGAAAGGGAACCGGACAGTATAAGGGAATCAGCCTGGTCTATACTTTAATAAGGCTGGCCGATCCAATTCCAAAGGGAAGAAGGGCGTATTTTTCTGTGAAATTATCAAAATCCACAAATGTACGGGGTGATACAAAAAGCTCATCGGTAATTCCTGCAATACGGTTTGGTCCCATTAGGTTGAAAAGTGTTGTTGCGGCCACAAGCTTTATTTCATTTCTTCCCGTCTTCAAATACTGTGTTATATCAAACACATAAGGATGCCAGTACCTTGTTCCACAGTATTCCCCGTTTATATACAGTTCTATACAGGCTGCTTTCACATCATTTATCTTCAGATAAACCCTGTCTTCTCCCTTGGTCATATCATCATCGATATCCATATACGATACAAACCCGGCTTTGCCTGCGTAAAACGGGTAACCGGAAGCGGTAAGATCCCGGTGGTCCGGAGTGCGAATGATACCGTCTATGGCAAACTTTGTTTTGTCTTCATCAACAACGGTAAAGTTACCTATAATATAAACGGTTTCCACCTCTGTGGGAGTGTGATCATTGAAGTTTTCGACTCTTGAATGTGTTCCGGGACCGGTAATATTGTTGAATTTTCTGCCTTCCAGTACCAGTTTGTTGATACCTTTTTTCAGCAATCCGTTCAGCGGTACTTTGGTAAAATTAACGTCCTTCCAGCTTTTCTGCGGGTCAAAGGCTCCCATCTCTCCTCTTGATTTGAGAGGAGTAACTTCCGTACCGTTGCAGGTGATCCTGTCCAGGTTTTCAGCCACTTCAATGGCTGCGAATATTTCGCCTTCCGGAACATTTAAAACTTCAAAGGTGTATTCGGCTTTGAAAGGCGTTCCCTCCGGTGCGGGATAAAACCATTGATGCAGTGCCTTTGTGACGGGAGCGTTCTGTATTACCATTTTTCCATCCAGATACAGTGTAACGTCATTGATGGGTATGACATTTTGCTCCATAAGGGAAACGCTCCATTTGTCCGTTAACTGTAATGTGGTATACCCGGTGCTAAGCTGTATACCACTGTCCAGATAATCGGGTGCGGGCTTTGCATCAATCTGTGTGTCAGGCAGCATAACTAACAGGCTGCCTGCAGGATAGAATTTGACATCAAATTCTATACGGCCGGAATTAAAGGCAGCTGGCAGATCAAATACTTCTCCCGACATGAGGTCGAGTATAACGGGTTTGGTCCCGGTTTGTGCCGGTAATGAAATTGAAGTCTGTATCTCCCGCTTTTCATCGGTATTGGCAAATAACAGCCATGTGCCTTCATCCGACATCCGCTGGTGGCAAATGATTTTATGGGCATTGTCTCCGGTGAGTTTATCCGTAACCTTGATCCTGTCAGCATAATATCCATCCAGTATTGAGATGACCTGTTCAACAGAGTCTGCAGTTTGTACGCCTGCCGGCAGTTCAATATCGGCTTTGTTCCCATCGATTCTTTCAGGCAGCGGACGCATAAATATAAGTCTGCCGGCTCCTGCCGCCTGTGCAAACTCTTTAAGCAGCTTTACAGTAGATGAACGCAGAGTCAGGGATGGAGGTACAACAACTGTTGAATATGAATGCTGACCTATAACCAATTTGCCATCTTCTACTCTGGCATGGTTTTGCATTATTATTTCGTCACCGTAATGGAAATCCATTTTATTTGCCATAAGCGCTTTGGACAGATCCGTAAAGGGTTTATCGTATACGCCGTTTTCTATTGCCAGGTTATTTCGTTTATGGAGAGGTGAGTATTCGCTCCATACGCTGGCAACGGGATGTAATACCAATATGTCGAGCTGACGTTTGCCCTGGGCAACAGAGTAACTCAGACGACCGATGTAGTCTCCAAATTTCCGTTCATTTTCCCACCAGGGCTGCTGATAGTAGAAGTTAGGCGGATAGTCCCGCTTTCTTTCGCCTCTCATGGAATAGAGGGACAGATGATGGTTTACAAAACTGATCCCGAGGGCAGCCTGCCAGTCGGCGATCCACTTGCGGTGGTAAAAGCTTGATTGCTGGCCAATACAGCCGAACACCTCACAGAAAGCCCTTTCTTTGTTCAGCTGATCCACAACCGATGTTACCTGCTTAACCGTAACCAGCTGGTCTATGTGCCTTCCCAGCTTGTCAATGCCCGGCCAGTGCATATATTCATAATGAGGCATGGCTGCACCGATCCATTGCAGCTGGTAGGCCAGAGTGTCTTCTGCCATAAAATGGCCGGTCATTATAAGATTGTTTTCTTCGCACCAGTTATAGTATTGTTTGGTAAAACTTTCAATGAATAATCGGGTTGCGGCATCAAAAAAATCAAAACGTATTTTTTGGTAATTGTGTATATCGAAGAATAGCTCAGGGAGATGTTCCTGGATCCGGTATCCTTTTAAGCCTTCGAAGTATTCAGGAAGATAATCCGACCAGGGCAATACGGGAACATCGTAACGTCCTTCCATCAGGTAACAGGGTTCATCGGTAAATATACCCGGGATTTCCTTGCCGAAATATTCACCACATGCTTCCTTGTATCGCTCATGGGTGCAGTCAATAAAAGCTTTAACGGTTTCGGGATTCATAAGATCGACATAACACATTCCGTTAAACCATGCATTCCCCAACGGTGATACACGCTTGCAAATAAAATATGTAACGCCGTCATACTCAAACTCTTTAAGCACCGTGTCGTTTTCGGTCAGTTCATCCTTTTTAAGCAGTACCAGGGCGCGGCTCCTGTACTCCTCGACTTCAGATACCTCACCACCTGCAAAACCGGACGGCCATTTGTCCTCATCGTACAACCATGCATATGTCTGGGTGACACCGGCATGCTGAGCACAGGCTCTGATCATTTCCATCCATTCAGGGGAGAGATATCCTGTTACAAGCCCAACTCGTGAGTGCATGAAATAGCCTCCCCAGCCTTTTTCAGCCATCTCGCTTATCTGTCTTTTCAGTTCATCTTTGTCGAATTTATCGTTCCAGCTCCAGAACGGAGCAGGACGGTAGATCGCCTCAGGTGTTTTAAAGCTTTTTAAGTTCATGATAAATCCCTCCCTGTACCGGGTTTTGTTATAAAAATTATATCATGCCCCTATAGCATTTTCAATTTAAGGAAAGTTTCGGATAGCGTCAAGATACTCTGGGTTTTTGAAAAAAGTATTCCCCCTGTATCTAT
>ERZ773359.982-NODE-982-length-40822-cov-8.128609_pt1 | contig 40822 bp, 37 predicted proteins | sample MGYA00374955_ERZ773359 | MGnify/ENA primary metagenome ERZ773359 (study PRJEB29098, sample SAMN04486028) | biogas fermenter metagenome | study: EMG produced TPA metagenomics assembly of the Biogas fermentation microbial communities from Germany - Plant 4 DNA1...
TCGGTATTGACGTACCCCACGAAAAGTTTGTGGAAGCAATCAAAGAGCATAAGCCGGAGCTGGTTGGCATGTGCTGCTTAATTACTCTCGGTGTTGATTCTATGAAGCGGACCATCGAAGTAATTAAGGAAGCCGGCCTGCGTGATGACATTAAGATTATTATCGGCGGCGGTCGGGTCAGCCAAGCCGTGATGGAGCACGTTGGCGCTGATGCCTGGGCTGACGATGCAGCGCGCGGCGTTCGTTTAAGCAAAGAATTGCTTGGTAAGGAGTGAAGAGCATGGCAGTAGATGCAAAGCAACTGGCTGCAGAAAGGGCGGCAAGACTTAAAGCTGCTGTAGAACTGAAGGAGCCAGACCGCGTTCCTTTTACAGGTATTGGCGGTGATGTAATCGCTGCTTATGCCGGCATTACCAGCTACGAGTTTAATTTTGACTACGAAAAACAGTGTCAGGCCATCATCAAATATGTTAAGGATTTTCCCAGCGATCAGCCGGTGATTGGCATGACGGGGTTAGGTAATCATGTTGCCTCAATGGCCTTTTCTGATTATCCCGATCTGTACCCCATTATTTCCCGTGTTGATGGTCCGACTAATGATATTCTGGGAGTTGACTACTGCCGCTTTCCCGGACGGGAACTGGATGAAAACAGCAGTCCCCAGTTTATCGGTAGGGAATATATGTCGGCGGAAGAATACGATGAGTTGATTGCTGATCCTGTGAAGTTCTGTTTTGAAAAAATTCTTCCCCGGATAGTGAGAGCTTTCCGGGATATGAAGGCACCTGAAGCTCATGCTGCTATGGCACGTCTGGCCCTGGAAAAAGCCAAAGCCGGGGCTGCTATGAGAGACATGTTTAGGCAGCTGCAGGAGCTTGGCTATGCTCCTGGCGGATTATCTGTCTTTTTCGCGCCCTTGGATTTTATTGGCGATCAGCTGCGTGACATTCCTAATCTAATTAAGGATTTGCGGCGCTATCCGGACAAAGTCAAGGCAGCCACTGAGGCTGTGCTGGAACCGCTGTTAAAGGTGTCAGTTAATGCTAAAGGGCCTGGTGTAGAGACAGCGATGATACCTCTCCATTTAAACGAATACCTGTCGCCGGCTCTCTATAATGAGTTTTATTGGCCTACCTTGAAAGAAGGAATACTGCGTCTGGCTGAACTCGGCATGAAGTCTCAAGTCTTCTTTGAAGGCCGGCATGACGCTCATCTGGAAACAATCCTTGAACTGCCTGCCGGTTGGGGTACAGCTTATTTTGAAAAGACTGATGTGCGCAAAGCGAAAAAGCTGCTCCAGGGTCATACCTGCATTATGGGAGGCATTGATGTAGGTATGGTTATCAGCAGCACTCCCGCCAAGCTTGATGAATATATTAAGGAAATTTTAGGTGAAATGATGCCGGGTGGCGGTTTCATTCTCGCCCCCAACATTGGCAACTTGCCGCGCGAAACTCCCATTGAGAATATTAGAGCTGTCTATGAGGCTGTGGAGAAGTACGGTAAGTACTAAGAATTATTTCTTTTGCTGATAGCTGATGGGGTCAACCCCCTGGCTATAGATAAAACCGGAGGTGACTTTATTTAATGCGTGAAGAGTTGTTGAAAAGTTTCGTCGACATGGACGAGCAGGAAGCCGTAAGAATTGCCAGAGAACTGGTTGAGTCTGACGGCGGAGCAGTAGCAGTATTGGAAACCTGTAAAGAAGCAATGGAAGAGGTAGGCAGACTGTTTGAAGCCGGTGAATATTTCTTGTCCGAGTTAATTGCTGCCGGCGATATGTTTAATCAAATTATGGAATTCACCCTACCTAAACTGCAGGGAGACGAAGTTGCCAGCATTGGGACCATGGTCTTAGGTACTGTCCAGGGGGACGTGCATAACATTGGTAAGGATATCTTCAAGGTTATGGCGGAAGCCTCCGGCATCAATGTTATTGATATCGGTATTGATGTTCCCCATGAAAAGTTCGTCGAAGCTATTAAAGAACATAAGCCTGAACTTGTCGGCATGTGCTGCTTAATCACCCTCGGTGTTGATTCCATGAAGCGGACCATCGAGGTCATAAAAGAAGCCGGCCTGCGCGATGACATTAAGATTATTATCGGCGGCGGCCGGGTCAGCCAAGCTGTCATGGAGCACGTGGGCGCTGATGCCTGGGCTGACGATGCAGCGCGCGGTGTTCGCCTAAGTAAAGAATTACTTGGTAAGGAGTGATCTCATGGTTAGTCCCGAAATGCAAAAATTAGCACAAGAGCGTGCTGCTCGCATGCAGGCTGCTATTGAGTTAAAAGAGCCTGATCGCGTGCCCTTTACCGGTTTGGGCGGTGATATAGTAGCAGCTTATGCCGGAATTACTGCCTATGAGTTTGAGTTTGATTTTGAAAAGAACCGTCAGGCGGCTATTAAGTGGCTTAAAGATTTTCCCGCCGACAGTCCTGTCGGCGGCATTGGCGGTTTAGATAACCTGGCCATGTCCGTTGCCTTTGTTGACTTCCCTGATCTGGCTAACCAGTTCTTTATGGTTAACGGTCCCATGAACGATGTGCTCAACATGAAATTTGCCCGCTTCCCCGGCAGACAGCTGGATGAATACAGCAGCCGGCAGTTCATTGGCGGCAAGAACATGGAGCCGGAAGAGTACGACGAGTTAATTGCTGATCCGGTTAAGTTCAGCTATGAGAAAATTTTGCCCCGTATTGCCGGCAATTTAGCCGATTTGGGATCTCCCACTTCCTTGGCTACCATGGCCCGCTTAGGCATGGTAAAAGCCCAACAGGCTGCTGAAATGAGAAAAACCGGAGCCGCCTTGGCCGAATTAGGCTATCCCACAGGTGGCGGTTCAACCTTTGCTTTTGCGCCACTGGATTATATCGGTGACCATTTACGGGATCTGCCCAATTTGGTGCTTGATATCCGTCGCTATCCGGATAAAGTAAAGGCGGCAGCAGAAGCGATTTTAGAAGTTCTGGTTAAATGGACGCTGCAGGGTAAAGCTGCCGGCGCGGTACAAGCCGGTTTCCCGCTGCACCTGAATGAGTACCTTTCACCTAAACTGTATAGAGAATTCTATTGGCCGACATTAAAAGAGTATATTTTGCGTTTGCGGGAAGAAGGCATGAGATCCCGGCTGTTCTGTGAAGGCTGGCATGATGCTCACCTTGACACCTTCTTAGAACTGCCTGCCGGTTGGGGAATTGCAGCCTTCGAAAAAACCGATGTACGCAAGGCGAAAAAAGTATTGGCAGGTCATACCTGTATCTCAGGCGGCATAGATGTCGGTGTGGTTATTAGCGGTACGCCTGCCGAGATCGATGAGTACATTAAGCGGTTATTAGGTGATATGATGCCTGGTGGCGGCTTCATCCTCGGTCCCAATGTGGGCAACCTGCCGCGCAACACACCAATTGAAAATGTAGCTGCAGTTTATGAAGCTGTAGAAAAGTACGGCAAGTATTAATTTTAATGCTGGCGGCTGACAGGGAAGCCCCTGTCAGCCGGTCAGCGCAGCTGAAGGAAAGAGTCAGCTGTAACGGCAGCATAACAGTGTAATGCTGATTATGTTATATAAAAATTTGGAGGTGACATGCATGCGTGAACAGTTGTTGAAAAGTTTCGTCGACATGGACGAGCAGGAAGCAGTAAAAATTGCCAGAGAACTGGTTGAGACTGACGGCGGCGCAGTAGCAGTATTGGATACCTGTAAAGAGGCAATGGAAGAGGTAGGCAGACTGTTTGAAGCCGGTGAATATTTCTTATCCGAGCTAATTGCTGCCGGCGATATGTTTAATCAGATTATGGAATTCACCCTACCTAAACTGCAGGGGGAAGAAGTTGCCAGCCTCGGTACCATGGTTTTAGGTACTGTGCAGGGTGACGTACACAATATCGGTAAGGACATCTTTAAAGTTATGGCCGAAGCCTCCGGCATCAATGTGATTGATATCGGTATTGACGTACCCCACGAAAAGTTTGTGGAAGCAATCAAAGAGCATAAGCCTGAGCTTGTTGGCATGTGCTGCTTAATTACTCTCGGTGTCGATTCTATGAAGCGGACCATCGAAGTAATTAAAGAAGCCGGCCTGCGTGATGACATTAAGATTATTATCGGCGGCGGCCGGGTCAGCCAAGCTGTGATGGAACACGTGGGCGCTGATGCCTGGGCAGACGATGCCGCCCGCGGTGTTCGCTTAAGTAAAGAATTACTTGGTAAGGAGTGAGCTAAATGGTAAGCCCTGAAATGCAAAAATTAGCTGAAGAACGTGCAGCGCGCATGAAAGCGGCTAATGAGCTAAAAGAGCCCGACCGTGTGCCGTTTTCAGGCTTAGGCGGTGACATTATCGCTGCATATGCCGGTATCTCCAGTTATGAATACAACTTTGATTTTGAAAAAAACCGTCAGGCCATCATTAAGTGGAACACAGATTTCCCGGCGGATAGTCCCCAGGGCGGTGTCGGTGGGTTAGATAACCTTTCCCTGTCGGTAGCCTTTGTCGATTTCCCCGATTTGGCTAACAGCATTTTTATGCTCAATGGCCCCATGAATGATGTGCTGGATATGAAATTTGCCCGTTTCCCCGGCAGGCAACTGGATGAGTACAGCAGCCCGCAGTTTATCGGCGGCAAGAACATGGAGCCGGAAGAGTATGATGAGTTAATTGCTGATCCGCAAAAATTTGCCTATGAAAAAATCCTGCCGCGCATCAGCAATAACTTACAAGATATGAGCTCACCGAAGGCTTTGGCAACCATGGCTCGTTTAGGTATGGTAAAAGCGCAGCAGGCGGCCGAATTAATGAAAACCGGGCAGGCCCTGGCAGAGCTGGGCTTCCCCTCGGGCGGCGGTTTTGGTTTTGGTTTTGCCCCGCTGGATTATATCGGTGACCACCTGCGCGATCTTCCCAATGTGGTGCTGGATATCCGTAAATACCCGGATAAAGTAAAAGCAGCAACCCGTTCCATCCTGGAAGTGCTCTTTAAGCTGGCTATGCAGAATCAACATGCAGATACCATCATGTTCCCACTGCACTTGAATGAGTACCTCTCTCCCAAACTGTATAATGAATTCTATTGGCCCACCTTAAAAGAATTCATCCTGCGGTTGGCTGAGAACGGTAAAAAGTCAAGCTTATTCTGCGAAGGCTGGCATGATCCTCATCTGGAAACCTTCTTAGAGCTCCCCGCCGGCTGGGGTAGAGCTATGTTTGAAAAAACAGATGTCCGCAAAGCGAAAAAGATTCTCCAGGGTCACACCGTTATTCAAGGTGGTATTGATGTCGGTGTGGTCATCAGCGGCACTCCCGCTAAAATTGATGAGTACATGAAAGCCCTGTTGGGCGACATGATGCCCGGTGGCGGTTATATTTGCGGACCGAACGTAGGCAACCTGCCGCGTGAAACACCTATCGAAAACGTTGCAGCAGTCTATGAAGCTATAGAGAAATACGGTAAGTACTAATTTCTCCAACTGAAAACTGGCAGGGGCTAAGTCCCCTGTCAGTTTTTCAAGAAAAAAGAAATGCCCATAATTAATCAGGCTGTGATGGAGTATGTGGGCGCTGATGACTGAGCTGACGAAGAAGCTCGCGGCGTTCGCTGTAGTAAAAACATACTAAGGATAAGAGGTGATATCAAAAATGGTAAGTCCAGAAATGCAAAAGTTAGCAGAAGAGCGTGCAGCCAGAATGCAGGCGGCCCGTGAATTAAAGGAGCCTGATCGTGTTCCTTTTACAGGTCTGGGCGGCGATGTGATAGCCGCTTATGCCGGAATTACTGCTTACGAGTACCAGTTTGATTTTGAAAAAAGTCGTGCTGCCGTCCTCAAATGGCTGAAGGACTTCCCCAGTGACAGTGCCATGATCGGCGCCGGTGGTTTAGACTGCCTGCCACTGGCTGTAGCTTTCTCAGATTTCCCTGACTTGGCAGGTGGCTTCATGGTCGTAAATGGCCCCATGAATGATATCCTGAAAATGAAATTTGCTCGCTTCCCGGGCAGAGAGCTGGACGAAAACAGCAGTCCTCAGTTCATTGGCAGAAGTAATATGGATCCCTCTGAATATGATGAGTTAATAGCTAATCCACAAAAATTCGCCTATGAAAAAATACTGCCCCGGCTTAGCGACAATTTTAAAGATTTAAACTCCCCCTTGGCCCTGGCCACCATGGCCCGTGCAGGTTTGGAAAGAGTCAGACAGGGTGCTGAGATGGCGAAGACAATGGCAGCCATCGCTGAATTAGGGTACCCCTTTGGTCCTGCCGGTGGCTTGTCTTATGCGCCCCTTGATTTTATCGGTGACCATCTGCGTGATATTCCTAATACCGTCTTAGATTTGCGCAGATATCCGGATAAAGTTAAGGCAGCTACAGAATCAATCCTCGAAGTCTTGTTTAAACTGGCAACGGCTAATCCGAATGTTGCCTCTGTCGGTTTCCCTCTCCACCTGAACGAGTATCTCTCGCCAGAACTGTATAAGGAATTCTACTGGCCGACCCTGAAGGAATTTGTTCTGCGCTTAGCTGAAAAAGGAATCAAGTCAAGTATGTTCTGTGAAGGCTGGCATGATCCCCATCTGGAAACCTTGTTAGAATTACCTGCCGGCTGGGGCACAGCTATGTTCGAAAAAACAGATGTCCGCAAAGCGAAAAAGGTTCTCCAGGGACATACCGTTGTTCAAGGTGGTATTGATGTCGGGGTTGTCATCAGCGGTACACCGGCACAAATTGATGAGTACATTAAACAGCTTCTGGATGATATGATGCCCGGTGGCGGTTTTATCCTGGGTGCCAATGTGGGCAACCTGCCGCGCAACACACCTATTGAGAATATTGCAGCCGTCTACGAAGCTGTAGAAAAATACGGTAAGTACTAGATTTAACTGGCGGCTGACAGGGAGCTGCTCCCTGTCAGCCTGTCCAGGTGATTTTTATGGGGAATGGAACTGGTTAGACAGGCATAGAATTAACTAAATATTGTGTAATTTGAAAAAACTCTGAATAGGGGTGAAGCTATGATAAGTCATGAGATGAAAAAAGTGGCGGAGGAGCGCGCAGCAAGATATAAAGCGGCTGTGGAACTGAAAGAACCTGACCGCGTGCCTTTTATGGGACTTGGTGGTGATGTTGTGGCTGCCTATGCCGGCATTACCAGTTATGAGTTTTGTTTTGATTATGAGAAGTCTTATCAGGCTACCCTTAAATATCTCCGGGAATTTCCCAGTGACCAGCCCTTGATGCCGATGACAAGTTTGGCAAACACTGTTGCCGCCCTAGCCTTTGTTGATTATCCTGATATCACCCCGCTTGTCAGCAACATAGACGGACCAACCAACGATATTTTGGGGGTTAAATATTTCCGTTTCCCCGGCCGGGAATTAGGAGAAAACAGCAGCCCTCAATTTATCGGTAAAGATTTTATGCAGCCGGAAGAGTATGATGAACTAATTGCAGACCCGGTCAAGTTTTGTTACGAAAAGATCGTTCCCCGCACCATTACCGGCTTACAAGATCTGCAGTCAGCTAATGCTTTGGCTGCCATGGCCAGACTTGGCATAGAGAAGACCAGGCAGGGAGCAGCTATGCAGAAGTTTCTGTTGGAACTGCAGAAACTGGGCTACCCACTTTCAGGTACGTCCATGTTTTTAACTCCCCTTGACTTTATTGGGGATTTTCTGCGTGACATTCCTAATCTGATTAAAGATTTACGCAGATATCCCGATAAGGTCAAAGCCGCGGCAGAAGCCCTGCTGGAGCCCCTTTTAAAGCTGGCACTGGCCGGTAAAAAAACAGGGGTAGAAATGTCTTTTATCCCGCTGCACTTTAATGAATATCTATCGCCGGTTCTCTATAATGAGTTTTACTGGCCCACCCTTAAAGCCGGTATTTTAGGAATGCTGGAAGAAGGGATGAGGTCGCGCGTCTTTTTTGAAGGCCGTCATGATCCGCATCTGGAAACCATTTTAGAACTGCCTGCCGGCTGGGGAATTGCCTTTTTTGAAAAGACGGATGTACGTAAAGCGAAAAAATTACTGCAGGGGCACACCTGTATTATGGGCGGCCTTGATCCGGGCATGGTTATAGGCAGTACTCCTGCCAAACTGGATGAACACATTAAAGAACTGTTGGGCGACATGATGCCCGGCGGCGGTTTCATTCTGTCCCTGGGGGTCAACAATTTGCCGCGTGAAACCCCCATCGAAAACATTGCAGCCGTTTATGAAGCTGTGGAGAAATACGGTAAGTATTAACAGTTTAAGCAATCCCTGAACAGGGTGCTGATAAAAAACGGAGGTGCAAGTGAAAATGCGTGAACAGTTGTTGAAAAGCTTCGTCGATATGGACGAGCAGGAGGCTGTCAGAATAGCCAGGGAATTGGTTGATACTGACGGTGGTGCAGTAGCAGTACTTGATACCTGTAAAGAAGCGATGGAAGAGGTAGGCAGACTGTTTGAAGCCGGTGAGTATTTCTTATCCGAGTTAATTGCTGCCGGCGATATGTTTAATCAAATTATGGAATTTACCCTGCCTAAGCTGCAGGGGGACGAAGTTACCAGCATCGGGACCATGGTTTTAGGTACTGTGCAGGGGGACGTACACAACATCGGTAAGGATATCTTCAAGGTTATGGCAGAAGCCTCCGGTATTAATGTGATTGACATCGGCATTGATGTGCCCCACGAAAAGTTTGTGGAAGCAATCAAAGAGCATAAGCCGGAACTTGTCGGTATGTGCTGCTTAATTACACTCGGTGTTGATTCCATGAAGCGGACCATTGAGGTTATCAGAGAGGCCGGCCTGCGCGACGACATCAAGATTATTATCGGCGGCGGCCGGGTCAGCCAAGCTGTGATGGAGCACGTAGGCGCCGATGCCTGGGCTGACGATGCTGCACGCGGTGTCCGCTTAAGTAAAGAACTGCTTGGGAAGGAGTGATTTTATGCCCAGTCCCGAAATGCTTAAGCTGGCAGAAGAACGTGCCGCCAGATATAGAGCGGCGATAGAATTAAAAGAGCCTGATCGGGTCCCCTTCACGGGCATGGGCGGTGATGTTGTGGCGGCTTATGCCGGCATCTCCAGCTACGAGTACTGCTTTGACCCCGAGAAATCTCTGCAGGCCATCATCAAATATCTAAAGGACTTCCCCAGTGATCGTCCCATTGGCGGCATGTCCGGGATCGGGAATGCTATTACCCAGTTAGCATTTTTGGATTATCCCGATCTGACAGGACTGTTCGCTATGGTAGACGGGCCCACTAACGATATTTTAGGCGTTGATTACATTCGTTTCCCGGGCCGGGAAGTGGACGAATACAGCAGTCCGCAGTTTATCGGCGCTGAATATATGAAGGCAGATGAATATGACGAATTGATTGCAGATCCAGTCAAGTTTTTGTTTGAAAAAATTGTACCCCGCACTACCAGGAACTTACGAGATCTCGGCTCCCCCGCGGCTTTGGCGACTATGGCCAGGTTTGGTATGCATAAAGCAAGGTCAGGAGCTTTCATGCAGAAACAGGCAGCTGAACTGCTGAAGTTAGGTTATAAATCTGAGCCGGCTTCCTTCTTTTTAGCACCCCTGGATTTCATCAGTGATAACCTGCGTGATACCGTGAATTTGGTTAAAGATTTACGTCGTTATCCTGACAAAGTTAAAGCAGCAGCGGAAGCTCTGCTTGAGCCTATGTTAAAGTTGGCTCTCCTGGGTAAAAACATAGGTGCAGATATGGCCTTTATTCCACTGCATCTAAATGAGTATCTCTCACCAAAACTTTATAATGAGTTTTACTGGCCTACCCTTAAAGAAGGTATCTTAAGAATGCTGCAGGAAGGCATGAAATCTCAGGTCTTCTTTGAAGGCTGGCATGACGCGCACATGGAAAGCGTTTTAGAATTGCCCGCCGGTTGGGGTGTCGGCTACTTTGAAAAGACCGATGTACGCAAAGCGAAAAAAATCCTCAAGGGGCATACCTGCATCATGGGTGGTATCGATGTGGGCATGGTAATCGCCAGTACACCGGCTAAACTAGATGAATACATTAAAGAACTGTTAGGCGAAATGATGCCGGGCGGCGGCTTCATTCTTTCGCCCAATATCGGCAATTTACCGCGTGAAACCCCCATCGAAAACATTGCAGCCGTTTATGAAGCTGTGGAGAAATACGGTAAATATTAAGTTCCCTAAGACTGCTGGCAGGGGAGTGTCCCCTGTCAGCAGCACACATGGATAGACAAAATGTGTACATTGTCTAAACAAAAACATGTGGAGGTGCTTATTTATGCGAGACGAACTGTTAAAAAGCTTCGTGGACATGGATGAGCAGGAAGCAGTCAGAATTGCCAGGGAATTGATTGAGACGGACGGTGGTGCAGCAGCAGTACTTGACACCTGTAAAGAAGCGATGGAAGAGGTAGGCAGACTGTTTGAAGCCGGCGAGTATTTCTTATCCGAGTTAATCGCCGCCGGCGATATGTTTAACCAAATCATGGAGTTTACCCTGCCTAAGCTGCAGGGGGGCGAAGTCGCCAGTATCGGCACCATGGTTTTAGGTACGGTGCTGGGTGACGTGCACAACATCGGTAAGGATATCTTCAAGGTTATGGCAGAAGCTTCCGGTATTAATGTGATTGACATCGGCATTGATCTACCCCACGAAAAGTTTGTGGAAGCAATCAAAGAGCATAAGCCGGAGCTTGTCGGTATGAGCTGTTTAATTACCCTCGGTGTCGATTCCATGAAGCGGACCATTGAGGTTATCAGAGAGGCCGGCCTGCGCGACGACATCAAGATTATTATCGGCGGCGGCCGGGTCAGCCAAGCTGTGATGGAGCACGTAGGTGCCGATGCCTGGGCTGACGATGCGGCACGCGGTGTCCGCTTAAGTAAAGAACTGCTTGGTAAGGAGTGATCTTGATGGTTAGTCCCGAAATGCAAAAGTTGGCAGAAGAACGTGCGGCCAGAATGCAGGCGGCGATTGAATTAAAAGAACCGGATCGGGTGCCTTTCTTAGGTTTAGGCGGCGATGTCATTGCAGCTTATGCGGGGATTACTGCTCACGAGTATGAGTTTGATTATGAAAAAAACCGTGCAGCCGTAATTAAATGGCTCAAAGATTTTCCCGCTGACAGTGCTACCGGCGGCCTTGGCGGTCTGGATAACTTGACCATGTCGGTGGCCTTTGTCGATTTCCCGGATTTGGCTAACCAGTTCTTCATGGTTAACGGGCCGATGAATGATGTGCTGGATATGAAATTTGCCCGTTTCCCGGGCCGACAGTTGGATGCAAACAGCAGCCGGCAGTTTATAGGCGGTAAAAATATGGAAGCGGAAGAATACGATGAGCTAATCGCTGATCCGGTAAAATTCAGTTATGAAAAAATATTACCGCGTATTTCCAACAATCTTAAGGATCTGGGTTCACCTACTTCTTTAGCCGCCATGGCCCGGTTGGGGATGGTTAAGGCTCAACAAGCCGCAGAGATGGGGAAACTGGCGCAAGCTTTAGCGGAACTGGGTTATCCACGCGGTGGTGGTATGACTTATGCTTTTGCCCCATTGGACTATATCGGCGACCATTTGCGTGACCTGCCCAATGTGGTATTGGATATCCGCCGCTACCCGGACAAAGTTAAAGCGGCAGCGGAAGCGATTTTAGAAGTTTTAGTCAAATGGACGCTGCAGGGCAAAGCGGCCGGGGCAAAAACAGCCAGCTTCCCGCTGCATTTAAATGAATACCTTTCACCCAAATTGTATAGAGAGTTTTATTGGCCGACATTAAAGGAATATATCCTGCGTGTGCGGGCTGAAGGAATGAATTCACGGGTCTTTTGTGAAGGTTGGCATGACCCGCATCTGGATACTTTCTTAGATCTGCCTGCCGGCTGGGGTTATGTAGCCCTGGAAAAAACAGATGTGCGTAAAGCAAAAGAGATGCTGCAGGGTCACACCTGTATTTCCGGTGGTATTGATGTCGGTGTGGTCATCAGCGGGACCCCTGCTAAAATTGATGAGTATATGAAAGCCCTATTGGGAGACATGATGCCTGGTGGCGGCTATATCTGCGGACCTAACGTAGGTAACCTGCCGCGCGAAACACCAATTGAAAATATTGCTGCCGTCTACGAAGCAGTAGAAAAATACGGCAAGTATTAACCTATATCCAAATTAACAGCTGACAGGGGATAAGTCCCTGTCAGCTTTCTTCTCAGGCTGAATATTATAACTTTGAATCACTGCCGGATGTTGTTAAAGCGGGATTCTCTTTAATTTCGCCTGGTTTTGTCAGGACCCGCGGAAACAGCGGGTCCTGCACTATTTAAAAGAAGCTGCTGGCGGGGCTAACAACGTAAAGCGTAATAAATGGAATACAGCCGCCTGATTAGACATAACAGTATACTGGCAGCGACAATCAGTAAACAGCCTTGTTTGCAGCTGGACAAATTTTGCAGGCAATTGTGGCAATATTCCGTCAACATGTACGAGCCGCTGTAAAGAGATAGACGCTAATGTCAAGGAGGTGATACAGCCTCTGGTGACTGTTAGCAAGAATAAGTAGTTAGGGGTGAAGATAATGATTAGTCCGGAAGCGAAAAAACTGGCAGAAGAACGTGAAGCGAGAATACAGGCAGCTATTAATTTAAAGGAGCCGGATAGAGTCCCTTTTATGGGTTTGGGTGGAGATGTGGTGGCAGCTTATGCCGGTCTCACCAGCTATGAATTTAATTTTGATTACGAGAAAGCACACCAAGCAACGATAAAATTTCTTCAGGACTTTCCCAGTGATCGGGCCATGGTGGGGATGTCGGCTTTAGGTAACCTGGTGATGACTTTAGCTTTTCTGGATTATCCTGACTTGGCCGGTAGATTCTTTATGATTAACGGACCGATGAATGACATTTTAAAAGTGAAATATTTCCGTTTCCCCGGCCGGGAACTACCTGTAAACAGCAGTCCGCAGTTTATTGGCGGCACCTACATGCAGCCGGAAGAATACGATGATTTGATTGCAGACCCCGTCAAATTTAGTTACGAAAAGATACTCCCGCGCACAGTTGAAAACCTGGAAGATTTAGGTTCCCCTGCCGCAATGGCAACCATGGCTCGTTTTGGCATGGAAATTCAGAAGCAAAGTGCGGCGATGGCTCGTCTGGGAGCAGATTTGGCGAAATTAGGTTACGGTGGCTCAGCTGGTGCATTTGCCAGCGCTCCCTTGGATTATATAGGTGACCAACTCCGTGATATCCCTAATTTAATCCTGGATTTACGCAGGTATCCGGAGAAAGTAAAAGCTGCGACCAGATCTTTGCTGGAGACATTATTAAGGCTGACGTTGCAAAGCAAGGCAATGGGCGCCAAGAGTGCCATGTTTCCCCTGCACCTGAATGAATATCTTTCGCCGGAACTATATAGGGAATTTTACTGGCCCACTTTAAAGGAATATGTCCTGCGCTTGCGCGAGGAAGGAATGATATCGCAAATCTTCTTTGAGGGGCGCCATGATGCACATTTAGACACTATTTTGGAACTGCCTGCCGGTTGGGGTACAGCATATTTTGAAAAGACTGATGTACGTAAAGCTAAAAAAATTCTGCAGGGTCATACCTGTATTATGGGCGGCATTGATGTAGGTGTAGTCATTGGTGGTACACCGGCAAAAATCGATGAATACATGAAAGAGCTGCTGGGTGAAATGATGCCGGGCGGAGGTTTTATTCTTAGTGCCAATGTAAACAACTTACCTCGTGAGACACCAATTGAAAATATCCGCGCAGTTTATGAGGCTGTGGAAAAGTACGGTAAGTATTAAAAAATATTTGTTTAGGGGGGAAGGTAGTGATCAGTTTAGAAGCGCAAAAATTGGCGCAGGAACGCGCTGCCAGAATGAAGGCTGCGATTGAGCTGAGAGAACCTGACCGCGTACCTTTTATGGGTGTGGCCGGTGATGTGGTGGCCGCTTACTCCGGTCTCACCAGCTATGAGTTTAACTTTGATTACGAGAAATCTCTCCAGGCTACCATTAAGTTCCTGACCGACTTCCCCAGTGACGGGGTTATGTTCGGAGGGATGTCCAATGTCTGTAACCTTGTGATGTGTATAGCCTTTGCAGATTATCCGGACCTGGCTACAAGTATGTTTATGGTTACCGGTCCCTTAAATGACATTTTAGGAGTTAAGTATTGTCGTTTTCCGGGCAGGGAACTGGATGAAGACAGCAGTCCACAGTTTATTGGTGATATCTATATGCAGCCGGAAGAGTATGATGAGTTAATTGCTGATCCGGTTAAATTTAGTATGGAAAAAATGATTCCCCGTACCGTCACCAATCTGCAGGACTTAGGCTCACCTACTGCCTTGGCTACCATGGCTCGCTGGGGGATGGAAAAAGCGAGACAGAACGCGGAGATGATGCGCCTGGGGGCGGAGATGGCGAAATTAGGTTATCCTCCCTCTACCGGAGCTTTTGCTTATGCTCCCCTGGACTATATTGGCGATTTTCTGCGTGATATTCCCAGCTTAATTCTCGATCTGCGCAGATATCCGGACAAAGTTAAGGCAGCATGCGAGTCTATTCTGGAAGTATTACTCAAGATCACACTGGAGCATAAAAAGCTGGGTGCAGAAATGGCCATGTTCCCCCTGCACCTGAATGAGTATTTGTCTCCCGAGCTGTATAAAGAATTTTTCTGGCCCACTTTGAAAGAATTTGTTTTGCGGCTGCGTGAACACGGCATGAGATCAGAGATCTTCTTTGAAGGCCGTCATGATCCGCATCTGGAAACCATTTTAGAACTGCCTGCCGGTTGGGGCACAGCTTATTTTGAAAAAACAGATATACGTAAAGCGAAAAAGCTGCTGCAGGGGCATACCTGTATTATGGGCGGCCTGGAAGCGGGTGTAGTAATCGGTAGTACTCCGGCGCAAATCGATGAGCATGTAAAGAGACTGTTAGGCGATATGATGCCGGGTGGCGGTTTTATTCTCTGTCTCGATGTGGCCAACTTGCCGCGCAACACACCAATTGAAAATATCGCTGCCGTCTACGAGGCTGTTGAAAAATACGGGAAGTACTAGGTTGCTAAAACTGCTGACAGGGGAGGTTTCCCCTGTCAGCAGTAAAACAGTGGCATAATATTTTCCCTTCTGACATAGCAGTGTAATGCTGATATTTTTTTCAAAACAGGAGGGACAGGGATGCGTGAAGAGCTGTTAAAAGATTTGCGGACAGGTGCTGATTCCTGAACTGATGAGTTGTGCGTGGTGTCCGTTTAAGTAAAGAAATACTGGCTTAAGGGGTGAACAAGATGGTGAGTCCGGAAGCAAGAAAACTGGCAGCAGAACGTACAGCCAGACTGCAGGCGGCTATAGAGCTAAAAGAGCCTGATCGTGTGCCGTTTACAGGTTTAGGCGGAGATGTGATACCTGCCTATGCAGGAATTTCCGCCTATGAGTATGAGTTTGACTTCGAAAAGAACCGGCTGGCAGCAGTTAAGTGGTTTACAGATTTCCCCAGTGACAGTGCGCCAAGGGTTGGTTTTACCGGCATAGGCTGCCGTGTCATGCCTGTAGCCTTCTCGGATTTTCCCGATTTGGCAGACGGCTTCGGCACTATTAACGGACCGATTAATGATATCCTCAAAATGAATTTTGCTCGTTTCCCGGGCAGAGAGCTGGACGAATACAGCAGTCCACAATTTGTCGGCTGCTGCAATATGAGTCCGGACGAGTACGATGAGTTAATTGCTGATCCGGTGAAGTTTAATTTTGAGAAAATACTGCCGCGTATTGCCGGCAATTTAAAAGATCCGGAGTCTCCGACGGCCCTGGCAGCTATGGCTCGTTTAGGAATGGAAAAAGCCAGGCAGAATGCGGAGATGGCCAAAACTATACATGAACTTGAGAAATTAGGTTATTCTTTTGGCGCCAGGGGCTCATGTTTAGCTCCTTTAGATTATATTGGTGACCAGCTGCGGGATATTCCCAATGTAATCCTGGATATACGCCGGTATCCGGACAAAGTTAAAGCCGCAGCGGAAGCATTGTTGGAGCCGCTGTTAAAAATAGCTCTGTTATCTAAAGAGTTAGGGGCAAAGGAGGTATTCATTCCCCTTCACTTGAATGAATACCTGTCTCCTCAGCTGTATAATGAGTTTTACTGGCCTACTTTAAAAGAGGTAATCATAAAGCTTTTTGAGGCGGGCTTAAAAACACAGGTCTTCTTTGAAGGCTGGCATGATCCACATATGGAAACTATTCTGGAGCTTCCTGCCGGCTGGGGTACAGCCTATTTTGAAAAAACAGATGTCCGCAAAGCGAAAAAGCTGCTGCAGGGGCATACATGCATCATGGGCGGTATTGATGTCAGTGATATTATCAGCAGCACACCGGCCAAGCTGGACCAGCAAGTTAAGGAACTCTTTGACGAAGTGGCACCTGGTGGCGGGTTTATCTTCTCGCCTAATATTGGGAACTGCCCACGCGGTACTCCCATTGAAAACATCCGTGCTGTTTACGAGGCTGTTGAAAAGTACGGCAAGTATTAAGCTTCAGCTGCTTTCCCATGATGGCAGGGGGGATTCCTCTGCCATCTCTTTAATTTCGGATAGAAAATTATTGCAGCCTTGAATAGCTTTTTGGGGACCTATTATCTGAACAGTGATATAATTGAAGCAAACAAATATAGAAAAGCAGCTTTTTCTGGTATAAGGAAAGGGAGCATAATGCATTTATTCAGATACTTTTTTGTACGCTTATTATGGAAAACAATTGATTTATTCTGTTATGCCCTTGTCAGCAGGACAGGCCTGGTGCATGGTGTGACCATGCACAGTGATTTGCCCTATAGAAAAGAAGCAAATCCTAAGCAGTGCCTTGATGTTTACTATCCGGAAGATGTCAGCGCTTTTCTACCCATTCTTGTTTACATACACGGCGGCGGTGCTGTTGGTGGTGATAAGCTGCATTACCGCCACTATTGTATGCAGTGGGCGCGAGAGGGTTATGTGGTGTTTAATGTAAACTACAGCCTGGCCCCGCAGCCCTCAGAAGTGACACAGCTTAATGACATCCTTGCTGCTTTGGACTGGATCAGTAATAATCATCATCGCTATCATGGTGATGGTGAAAAAATAGTGCTGGCAGGAGATTCGGCCGGTGCATATTTAGCGGCTCTTGCGGCCAATGTCTGTACAAATCCCCAGCACGCCCGCCGGTTAGGGGTGAAGCCAACCCTACCTGCCCATAAGCTGAAAGGTGTTATGCTGCTCTGCGGTCTCTACGATCTGGAAAGCGCAGCTGCCTGCAAATTCCCCGGTGTACGCAGTTTAATTGAGCTGGTTTTGGGTGTAAATGATCTGCGCAGCTATGATGATTTTGCCAATTTATCTGTTACCCGTAATCTAAGCGCCAGCTATCCACCCACCTTTATCAGCAGTGGTGAAGTAGATTGGTTTTATGAGGAGTCCATCACTTTTATCAAGGCCCTTAGTCAGCGGCAAGTTCCTGTGACCAGTCTCCTCTTTCCTAGAAATGAAAGAAAAGCCTTTCACGGCTTTCCTTTTTTGCCCCATCTGCCTACAGCTAAACTGTGCCGGCGTAAAGCAGGGGAGTTTCTGCGGGAAGTATGCAAATAAGCTTAATATGGCCAAAACATACGCAAAATGCGCAGGGGGAGAGTTACGACAGCCCAGATGAATTCTAAAATGAAGCCTACTGTCCAGCCGAATAAAGAGAAGGGCAGCAAAATCAGCCAGACAAGGGGATAAAGGAAGAGAAAAACTAAAGCCAGAGGCCAGCATAAAGCAAAAAGAATCAACCAGAGCAGGCAGCCCATACCGTCACCGTCCTTAAAGTAAGATGCACTCAAGCAGCACAAGGTTCTAAACATTTCCCAGTCTATTGTTCATTATTATTATATCACAGAGCAGGAGTACAGTGACTCTATTATGTAGAAAGAGCGAAATATAGTTCAGCTTAAACTGTGGGTCTTACGGTAATGACTGTTTCCAAAATTAATCGCGAGCCTACAGATAGTAAGTTTGAGGAGGAGGAGGAAAAATTTGCGAGCTTATCAACAGTTCGCTTAGTTGTTAAAACGGCAAAAAAGAGTGTATTTTTACTCTTGACCGTTTGGTAATTTTATGGTAGGATTGTGGAAACCGTTGATGAGGAAGTAAAACTACGAAGCGCTTGCCCAGCGAATCGGGGATGGTGGGAGCCCGAGGAAGGCAGCCGTAGACAAATGGTCCTCGGAGGGCGGGGTGAACGAATATTTTATTCTAGTAGCTGCCGACGTTTTACCAGCGTTACATGGTAGGAGTGTGTTGGCACTCTGTATGAGAGGATGTCATGATGACATCAATCAAGGTGGTACCGCAGGTAGACGCCTGTCCTTGCATTAGGATAGGCGTTTTTTGTGTCTGCTGTCTTTTTGCTGGCAGCCGGCTAATGCTTAGGCAGCAGCACCACAGAAAGAGCGCTCTGATGTAAATACCGCTTGTTACCGCTTGTTGCAGGTTCATACCGCGGATGAACCTGAGACTACAGAGAGCACACAGCAAAAATCTGACTTTTAAAAGAGGAGGAAAAAGTATGAAAGGTTTCAAACGGAAAAAATTCTTTTCGCTACTCTTAACAGTTTTTTTGCTGGTGGCAGTAATTAGTGCCGGATGTGCCGGTGATGCGGGAGAAGAATCAAAGGATCTGCCTAAAATCGGCATTATCCAAATTGTGGAACATCCTTCCCTTAATACAATTCGGGAAGAGATGCTGGCAGAACTAGAGGCAAGTGGTTATAAAGATGGTGAAAACGTCATCATTGACTATCAAAGCGCTCAGGGTGATGCCACTAATCTAAAAACAATCAGCCAGAAATTTGTTGCCGACGGTTATGATTTGATTATTGCCATTGCTACCCCTTCCGCCCAGGCTGTGGTAGGGGAAACAAAGGATATTCCCATTATTTTTTCCGCCTGTACCGATCCGGTCGGTTCCGGACTTGTGGCCAGTATGGAGAAGCCGGGCGGTAATGTAACCGGTACTTCTGATGCTGTCTCGGCGGAAAAGATTATGGGGCTGGCATTGGAGATAACGCCCAATATCAAGACTGTTGGCGCGCTTTACAATGCGGGAGAAGCAAACTCTGTCTCAGTGATTAATGATTTGAAAGCTTTTGCTGCTGCTAATGGTTTAACAGTTGTAGAGGCTACAGTAACCAATTCTTCCGAGGTACAGCAGGCAGCTGCTTCATTAGCAGATAAGGCAGACGCAGTATTTATACCTATTGATAATACTGTGGCTTCAGCAATGCCTATCGTAGCACAAGTGGCAAAAGAGGCCAAACTGCCGGTTTATGTAGGAGCAGATTCGATGGTGGCTGACGGCGGTTTTGCGACCTACGGCATAAATTATAAGATTTTAGGCCGAAAAACTGCCCATCTGGCAGCGCAGGTGCTGGAAGGCGCCAACCCTGGCGATCTTCCCGTTGTCACGATCGAAGAAGTGGAGATCTATATCAACCAGGAAACTGCTGAGGCGATCGGCATTGACATACCTCAGGCTATTTTGGAGCAGGCAAACATATTTTAATCACCAATTGCCTTTTTGCTAGGAAAATAACAATATAGGGGATGACCCAATGAGTTACCTTGCTTTTCTCGGCTCAATTGAATTAGGTTTAATCTACTCCGTGATGGCCTTAGGTGTATTCATTTCCTATCGTACACTTAACACACCGGACCTGACGGTAGATGGAAGTTTTGTTTTAGGTGCTGCCACCGCTGCTGTGCTGATCAGCGGCGGAGGCAGCCCTTTCTGGGCTATTTTAATCGCCTTTGCTGCCGGCTGTGCGGCCGGTTGTGTCACGGCTTTACTGAACACTAAATTGCGGATTCAACCTTTGATCTCCAGCATTCTGGTTATGCTGGCCTTATACTCTGTTAATCTGCGCGTGATGGGCGGCAGAGCCAATATTCATTTAATGAATACGCCCTCAATTTACCACCTTTTTGCTGAAACAGCACTGGCCGGTTTTAGTAAGCTGGTAGTGGCTGCAATATCCATGTTAATTATTTTGCTGCTATTATACTTCTTTTTAAATACCCGTTTAGGCTTTGCTTTGCGGGCGACGGGAGATAATGAAGTGATGGTCAGAGCCGCCGGTATTGACAGCAATCAAATGAAAATCCTTGGTTTAGCCTTAGCAAATGGCTTGGTTGCTGCTTCCGGAGCTATGATCGCCCAGTATCAATCATATGCCGATGCCGGGATGGGAGTCGGCATGGTGGTGATCGGCTTGGCCTCTGTAATCATAGGTGAAGTTATCTTTGGTGTTAAACCGCTATGGCGCCGGCTGCTGGCTGTCGTCCTTGGCTCCATCCTTTACCGTTTAATTATTGCTTTTGCCCTGGGCAGGGGAATGCCGGCTACAGATTTAAAACTGGTTTCGGCAGTTATTGTAGCGGTTGCCCTGTCAGCAGGCTCTTTTAAAGACGGACTGAGAAAACAGTTAAGCCGTCTGCCATACTTTCAAAAGCGAGTGCTGTATCATGATTAAAATTACCGGTCTTACTAAAATATTTGATAAAGGTACAATTAACGAAAAAACGGCTCTGGATAATATTAACCTGACCTTGGCCGAGGGTGAATTTGTCACGGTAATTGGAGGAAATGGCGCAGGTAAATCTACCCTCCTCAACTGTATCGCCGGTGTACATCCAGTTGATGCGGGTCAGATTGTTTTAAATAGCGTAGATGTTACTGAAATGCCGGAACATAAACGTTCACGCTGGCTGGGTCGTGTCTTTCAAGATCCCGCCTTGGGAACGGCCTTTGATATGACCATTGAGGAGAACCTGGCCATTGCTTACTGCAAGAATAAAAGGCGGGGACTCCAGCCCGGTCTGCGGAGACATGAACAGCAGTATTTCCGTGAACAGCTGGCACTGTTGGGACTTGGTTTGGAGAACAGACTGAAAGACAAAGTGAGCCTGCTGTCGGGTGGACAGCGGCAGGCTTTAACTGTTTTGATGGCAACCATTGTGCAGCCAAAATTGCTGTTGTTAGATGAACATACAGCGGCGTTGGACCCGCTGACAGCCCGCAAGGTTTTAGCGCTTACCAAACAATTGGTCGCAGAGAATAAACTGAGTACACTGATGATCACGCACAATATGAAGGAAGCCCTGGAGGTAGGCAGCCGTACCATCATGATGCATAACGGAAAAATAATCCTTGACCTGCAGGGAGCGGAAAGGGCAGAGCTGACAGTAGAAAAGCTGATTGCTTTGTTCGAAGAGCGCAGCGGTGCCTATTTAGCAAATGACCGGCTGTTATTAAACTAAACAGCAGATAAGATCACATACTCTCCTGATGTGTTTTCTGCAAAAAATAAAATCCCCGGTTGCCCGGGGAAAAGGTGAACTAGTGAGATTTGCGAATTGTTGGTCTGCGCATATCCAAAAGCCCCAGCACTATATGTGCTAACCCAAAACCGGATATCCAAGCACCAACTTTACCGCCCACTACACGGCCAATTCCTGTTACTACCGCACCGGTGCCAGCAACAGCCCAGCCGGTAGTTGTACTTTTGGCCATTTTTTGTTCACCTCCGTTATTTATTTTTCCATAGCGGCAGCTTTTTATCAGATAAATTTTTTGTTAAGAAAAAGGGTGATCATTGTGTGTGGGAGATTTACTCTGATTAATTGGCAGGAGCTGGCAGCAAGGTTTGGGGTGGCTGTCCTTGATATACAGCCGCGCTACAATATTGCCCCGACGCAGGAGATCGCTGTTATACTACAGGGCAGCAGGGAAGTACGTATGTTTCAGTGGGGTCTGATTCCATTTTGGGTGTCAGCTCCGGCTGCCGGCAGACGCATGATTAACGCGCGGGCAGAGACAATCCAGGAGAAAAAAACTTTTCGCCACTGTCTGCAGCAGCAGCGCTGTTTAATTCCGGCAGATGGGTTTTATGAATGGAGGCAAGAAGGAAAGAAAAAACAGCCGTATTATTTTAGTTTAAGCGACGGTCGGCTTTTTGCCTTTGCCGGTTTGTGGGATAAATGGCAGGCAGCAGACGGCAGTGAACTGTACAGCTGTACCGTTATTACCACCCAGGCAAACCAACTGGTGGCAGAAATTCACGACAGGATGCCTGTCATTCTGCGGCCGGAAGCGGAAACTGTATGGCTGGATGCGCAGGTGCGTCAACCTGATGTGCTGCAGCAGGTCCTGCAGCCCTATCCTGCTGCTGACATGAATATGCGTAAAGTAAGTACATTGGTCAACAGACCCGCTAATGAGGGGCCGGAACTGCTGAACAGTCCATGTTAACGCTGACAAGAATGTATAGTTTGTGAGCTTTGTTGTATTAAATACTCTATGATCTCGCGACGTCGGATGATGCCAATGAAAATATCGTTATCATCCACTACAGGAACAAAGTTTTGCGTCACTGCCAGATTAAGCAGGCTGTCAATTTGTGCCTTAATACGTACAGGTTCATTTTTTACCCGTCTGGGTATCTCAGTAATAGGTATTTTTTCTGTATCTTCAAAGGAGAGCCCGGGTGTGTTTTTCATTTTCCACAACAAGTCTCCTTCTGTAATCGTGCCGGCATATTTACCCTCATGGTCAACGAGGGGGACTGCTGTATAACGATGATACTCCATACGTTCTATAGCTTGACGCATTGTTGCGGTTAGAGGAAGATAAACTACTTCTTTTTTCGGTATGAGAAAGAATGCGATATTAATGGAAATTACTCCTTTCCAGATAAATATTAATATATAATTCCCGCTGTTTATGCTATTCCCTGCTAAATAAGTTAACCATATCTGGAGATTATTAGCTGTCTCAGGTAATAGTTACCTGATCAAGATAGTTGACGGTTGACATAATTATCTGTTATTCTACAGTAAGAATGTTTTGCTTCTGCACCTGCCGGATAAGTTTCAGTATCAGGACAAAACGGGCAGCATTTGCGTGATAAAGCAAATGACAAACTGTTTAGAAGATTTTTTTATTGGCTAAAAAGCAGGGAAACATTGATTAAGGGCGAATATTTAATCTGATTATGTACCTTTCTTTTTTTGTGTCTAACTAATTCTGTCATTAATAATCGAGCAAAGTCGACGAACTTCGAGGAGGATATAGACAAAATGGCAAAATATATTGTCAAGCGGATGGCCATTGGCATGGTTACCTTACTCATCGTATCAACTGTAACCTTTTTTCTAATGTTTCTGGTACCCGGCGGTCCTTTTCTTGCTGAAAAAGCACCGTCAGCCGCTACCTTGAAAGCATTAGAAGAAAAATACGGTTTAGATAAGCCGGTACCTGTACAGTACAAGAATTATATGCTGCGTTTGCTTAAAGGAGATTTAGGCACTTCCCTCAAACAGCGTGGTCGGGAAGTTAATGATATTATTTTTACCAGGTTACCTGTTTCAGCAAGAGTCGGCGGCTGGGCAATTCTTGTGGCAGTTGTTTTAGGTGTCACTTTAGGTTCAGTGGCTGCTTTAAACAGAGGAAAGGCAATAGATAATGTCATTGTGTTTCTTTCTACCTGCGGCATAGCTGTACCCGGCTTTGTGGTTTGTACGGTGTTGATGTATTTTCTTGGTGCTAAATTAAATATACTGCCGACATTTGGTTTGACTTCGTACAAGCATTATATTATGCCGGTTATCGCCCTGTCTTTTTACCCCATGTCCTATATTTCTCGCTTAATGCGCTCCTGCATGCTGGATGTACTGGGACAGGACTATATGCGTACGGCTAAAGCCAAAGGTGTGTCCCAGTGGGCGGCGCTGTTTAAACATGCTCTGCGCAATGCTATTTTACCTGTGGTAACCTACCTCGGTCCGCTGCTGGCTTATACTTTGACAGGCAGCTTTATTGTGGAGAAGATTTTCACCATCCCAGGGCTTGGTGATTCCTTTATCAGTTCCATTACGGGCCGGGATTATCCACTGATTATGGGCACAACCATTTTCCTGGCTTTTCTGGTCATCACGATGAACGTAGTAGTGGACATTGTTTATAAATTAGTAGATCCACGGATTAAATTAGGTTAGGTGGTGTAGACAACATGAGTCAGAAACAGCCTTTTGCGATAAAAGTTGGCCCTGATAAAGAAATTCCGCTTAGTTTTCATCTTAATCCGGAAGATTTTGAGCCTGCCAGCGACAGTGAAAAAGAAGAACTGGTAACTATGCGGGAAAGTGTCAGCTTTTGGAGTGACGGAATCAGACGCTTTCGTAAAAATAAATTGGCTATGGCAAGTTTAGTGGTAGTTATTTTCATGATGTTTTTCTCCTTTGTCCTGCCGAGATTTTACCCCTATCACTATGCTCAGCAGATTCGCGGCAGTGAAGGGTTAGCTCCCTTTGAGTATTCGGAGACAGAATTGGCCGCCAAGGAAGCCGGGGAAAAAGTCTTCCCCCATGTGCTGGGGACCGATACTTTAGGAAGAGACATTATGGCCAGGATAATGATGGGCAGCAGTGTGTCAATTCTGGTTGGTTTAGTTGCCTCTGCCATTATTTTGATTATTGGCTCTACCTTTGGTGCCATAGCCGGTTATTTCGGCGGCTGGGTTGACATCATCATGATGCGCATCGTAGATATTATTTATACGGTGCCTGATTTTCTGATTATTATCCTACTCTCTGTTACACTTAAACACCCTCTGATGGCACTGGCAGAAAAGCCTGGTTTTGGCTGGATCAATAGAGTAGGTGTCGGTTTAATCAGTATTTTTATCGTTTTCTCCTTACTTTACTGGGTAGGTATGGCACGTATTGTCAGAGGGCAAGTGTTAGCCCTAAAGGAACAGGAGTATATTGCTGCGGCAAGAGCCTTAGGCGCAAGCCACAGCCGCATTATCCGCAAACATTTGTTAACTAACTGTATTGGTACGCTAATTGTAACGACCACCTTACAGATTCCCTCTTCCATTTTTACGGAGAGTTTTCTCAGCTTTTTAGGCCTGGGCGTGTCTGCACCGATGCCTTCTCTAGGCTCGCTGGCAGCAACGGCACTTGATGGTATTTATACCTATCCGTATCGCCTTTTTGCGCCTGCGGTTACGATTAGCATCATTATTTTGGCCTTCAACCTACTAGGGGACGGTCTCAGGGATGCCTTTGATCCCAAATTAAAGAGTTAGGGGGGCAGCAGGAAATGAGTGAATATCTAGTTGACATACAAAACTTAAGGCTCTCCTTTTTCACTCCGGCGGGCGAAGTTAAAGCGCTCAATGATGTTTCAATTCAAATGAAACAGGGCGATGTGTTAGGTATAGTAGGAGAATCTGGCAGTGGTAAATCTGTTACCGCTTATTCGCTGATGGGCCTGGTTCCTGAACCCGGACGTATTTTATCCGGCTCCATCATCTTTAACGGTCACCGTATCCATGAGATGAGCGAGAAGGAATTACGACAAATTCGGGGAAATGAAATTAGTATTATTTTTCAGGACCCCATGACTTCTTTAAACCCGGTGTTTACCATCGGTAACCAAATCGAAGAGGTTATTCTTCTGCATACCGATAAAAACCGTAAGGAAGCGCGAGAGCGCGCTGAAGAGCTTTTAAGTTTAGTTGGTATTAATGAACCGAAAAAACGTTTACGGCAGTATCCGCATGAGCTTTCCGGCGGCATGCGTCAACGGGTGATGATTGCCATCGCCCTGGCTTGTGAGCCAAAACTGCTGATTGCAGATGAACCAACAACTGCACTTGATGTGACTATCCAGGCACAGATTTTGGAACTGATGAATGAGTTAAAAGAAAAAATCGGTATGTCCATTATTATGATTACTCACGATTTGGGCGTAGTGGCCAGCATGTGTGAAAAAATAGCCGTGATGTACGCCGGCAAGATTGTTGAGTACGGCACTGCCGAGGAGATCTTTTACAACCCTCAGCATGAATACACCAAGGGACTGCTGCTGAGTATTCCTAAACTTACCGCTACTGAACATGAAAAACTGATTCCCATTGAGGGTACTCCGGTTGATATGTTAATGCCGCCGCAGGGCTGTCCTTTTGCCCCGCGCTGCCAAAACACTATGAAGATCTGTCTCAAGGAAATGCCGCCCTATACCGATATCAATGAAGACCATTACAGTGCTTGCTGGTTGTTGCAGAAACAAGCCTACATGACGATGAAAGATGGGGTTGCACGATGACGACACTACTTGAAGTAAAAAATCTAAAAAAATATTTTCCGGCAGCCAGCAATACTTTATTCAATAAGCGGTTTCTAAAAGCTGTTGACGATGTTTCTTTCTCCATTAAGAAAGGAGAAACCTTGGGACTGGTTGGTGAATCCGGCTGTGGTAAGACTACCACCGGCAAAACTGTGATTCGCCTCTACGAACCGACAGCTGGTCAGATTATTTATGACGGCAAAGATATTACCAAGGTAAATATGCTACCGTACCGCCGTAAAATGCAAATTGTTTTCCAGGATCCCTATGCCTCTTTGGATCCCCGGATGACAGTTGGCGACATTGTTGGCGAGGCCATAGACATTCATAACCTTGCTCCCAGTAATGCAGAACGTAAAGAGAAAATCATTACGCTTTTAGAGCATGTTGGCCTCAACTCTGAACACGCCAACCGTTTCCCGCATGAGTTTTCCGGTGGGCAGCGCCAGCGCATCGGCATTGCCCGTGCTCTGGCGGTAGATCCGGAGTTTATTGTCTGTGATGAACCTGTTTCAGCCCTTGATGTTTCGATTCAGGCACAGATCATTAATATGTTTGAAGAGCTGCAGGAAGAGATGGGACTGACTTATTTATTCATCGCCCATGATCTTTCTGTAGTCAAGCATATTTCTAACCGTATCGGTGTGATGTACCTTGGTAAATTGGTAGAGCTGGCCGATAGTTATGAGTTAACTTTTCACAGCCTCCATCCTTATACTAAATCCCTTGTTTCCGCTATTCCGGTACCGGACCCTAAAGAGTCGCGTGAGCGTCAGCGCATCGTGCTGGAAGGCGATGTACCAAGTCCTCTGGATCCGCCTTCAGGCTGTCGCTTCCGTACACGCTGCCGTTATGCAACAAAAATTTGCGCGGAAGAGGAACCAGAATTTAAAGAGGTGCGCAGCGGGCACTTTGTTGCCTGTCATCACTGTTGTGAATAGAGTTTAAGTCCTCTTTACGAGGCTTAAATTATAGAAAAAAAAAGAGGAGGAAAAAAGAATGAAGAAACTTTCATTTCTACTGGCATTGATGATGCTGGTAGCCGGCGTGCTGGTTGGCTGCGGCGGCAGCAGCAACGGCGATGAAACCGGTGGCGACGGCAAAGTTGTACTGCCGGTGCATGTCGGACCTAACCCGGACACCATCGATCCTGCTTTAAACTCTGCAGTTGATGGTGCCACACTGATTATTCACGCATTTGAGGGGCTCTACACCTTGGATCCCAACGGGGTTCCCATTCCCGGTCAGGCAGAAAGTGTAGATATCAGTGAAGACGAACTTACCTACACCTTCCATCTGCGTGATGGTCTCAAGTGGAGTGACGGTAGTGACCTGACGGCTGAAGACTTTGTCTACGCCTGGAACAGAGCTATTGATCCGGAAACAGCAGCTGACTATGCTTACATGTTTGAATCCATCAAAGGTTATGATGAAGGCAAACTGGATGTAACTGCTGTAGATGAAAAAACATTAGTAGTTAACCTGGTCGCTGTAACTCCTTACTTCCTGGAGTTAACTGCCTTCCCGACCTTCAGTCCTGTGCAAAAAGCTACAGTTGAAGCCAATGGTGAGCAGTGGGCTTTGAAGCCTGAACACTATATTGGCAATGGCCCTTACAAGCTGGTAGAATGGGTTCCGTCTTCCCATATGCTGTATGAGAAGAACGAGCATTACTGGAACTATGATGCTTTAGGTCCAGACCAAATTAAGTTTATGCTCATGGACGATGCTAACGCCATCGTAACTGCCTTTGAAACAGGCGCCATTTACTTTGCTGACGACCTGCCCAACGAAGACATCGATTCCTGGAGAGAAAGAGACGAATTCCATATCGAAGGTCAGCTTGGCACCTACTATGTCAGCTTTAACACCCAGAAAGCACCCTTTGATAATCCCAAAGTACGTGAAGCCTTTAGTCTGGCTATTGACCGTGAGTTTATCTGTAAAGAAATCGGTAAAGCCGGTCAGCAGCCTGCCGGTGCCTTCGTGCCCACCGGTTTAAGTGATGCTGATCCCACCAAAGAATTCCGTGAAGTAGGCGGCGACTATTATGATCCCACCGCTGCCGGTTATGAAGCAAACCTGGCGAGAGCTAAAGAGCTGATGAAAGAAGCCGGCTACGAAAACGGTGAAGGCTTCCCCACTGTAGAATATCTCTACAATACCAGTGACGCTCACAAACTGATTGCTGAAGCTCTGCAGGATATGTGGGGTAAACTCGGCGTAGAAGTAACCATTGCTTCCCAAGAATGGGCAACCTTCCTGAACACCCGTAAAAACGGCGACTACCAGATCGCCCGTAACGGTTGGTTAGGTGACTACAACGATCCCATTTCCTTCCTGGATATGTGGATTACCGGAAGCGGTAACAACGATGCTCACTGGTCTAACCCTGAGTACGATAAGCTGATTGCTGAAGTTAAAGCTTCCAGCGACCCCGTAGAGCGTTTCGAAAAAATGCACAAAGCGGAAGATATCATTTTTGCAGAGTCCATGCTGGCACCAATTTACTACTATGTAGATCTCTATCTCATGAGTACTAAATTGCAAAATGCATATTCTTCCCCGCTCGGATACAAATACTTCATGTATGCAAGTGTAACCGAGTAGTAGTAACTGTTCAAAAAGAGGCTGATTTGTTCAGCCTCTTTTTTATATGACAAAAATCCGGCGCAGCCTTTCCATTGTGAGCCATCTTATGGTAGAATAGTGCGCAAGTAAAGACCACAGAAACGGTCAGAATAATATAAGGGGGCGATGCTTGTGACAAACCAGCAGGAAACGGCCGGCAGCCGGGTCATAGTCAGTGTGCTGGGGGAAGACAGGGTAGGGATTATTGCCGCTGTGGCCAACATACTGGCGGACAACAATATTAATATCCTCGATATCAGCCAAACTACCATGCAGGAATTTTTTACTATGATCTTGATTGCTGACATGGAAAAGAGCAAAATTGACTTGGCCGCTTTAAAGGTGCAGCTAGGTCAATTGGGAGAAAAACTTGGTTTAAAAATTGATGCCCAACATGAAGCTGCCTTTCGCTATATGCATCGGCTGTAAGAAGGAGTGCGGCTATGTTTACAATACAGGAAATCCTGGAAACAATTAAGATGGTGCAGGAGGAAAATTTAGATATCCGAACCATTACCATGGGTATCAGTCTGCGTGATTGTGCTGACAGCAGCGTCAGGCAGGCCTGTCAAAAAATATATGATAAAATTACACGGCTGGCGAGCAACTTGGTAGCGGTAGGTGACAGCCTGGAGCGGGAGTTTGGTATTCCCATTGTTAATAAACGCATTTCTGTTACGCCTATTGCCATGATTGCCGAGAACACAGCCGCAGATGATTATACTGCTTTTGCGCTGACGCTGGACCGCGCGGCAGCAGAAGTAGGTGTTAATTTTATCGGCGGTTTTTCCGCACTTGTGCATAAAGGTTTTACCGGTGGTGATGAAAAATTACTGGCTTCTATTCCCCAGGCACTGGCAGCGACAGAACGAGTGTGTGCCTCGGTCAATGTTGCCTCTACCAGAGCCGGTATCAATATGGATGCCGTCTATCGCATGGGGAAGATTGTTAAAGAAACAGCAGAGCTGACAGCAGACCACGATGGGTTGGGCTGCGCCAAATTGGTCGTTTTTGCCAATGTGCCCGAGGACAATCCCTTTATGGCCGGTGCTTTTCACGGCGTGGGTGAACCGGAATGTGTCATAAATACCGGTGTCAGCGGTCCGGGAGTGGTAAAAAGCGCTGTGGAAAAGCTTGGTGATGCCGACTTTGGTACGCTGTCGGAAACGATCAAAAAGACAGCTTTTAAAATCACCCGCATGGGGGAACTGGTGGGACGTGCAGCCGCGGAACGTTTAGGGGTGCCCTTTGGTATTGTCGATCTGTCTTTGGCTCCGACACCGGCAGTCGGTGATAGTGTGGCCGAGATTCTGGAAGCAATGGGCTTGGAACGTTGCGGTACCCACGGCACTACGGCAGCTTTAGCTCTCCTCAATGATGCAGTGAAGAAGGGCGGTGCCATGGCATCCTCCTATGTGGGGGGCTTATCAGGCGCTTTTATTCCCGTCAGTGAAGATGCGGGGATGATCCGGGCAGTTAATGAAGGTGCGCTGACCATCGAGAAGTTAGAAGCAATGACCTGCGTTTGTTCCGTCGGGTTGGACATGATTGCCGTCCCCGGAGACACCACGGCAGAAACCATAGCGGCCATTATTGCCGATGAGGCAGCAATAGGTGTTGTTAACAATAAGACGACAGCGGTACGAATTATTCCGGCGCCGGGAAAAGTGGTAGGTGATACTGTAGAGTTTGGCGGGCTTTTGGGACGAGCCCCCGTGATGCCGCTTAATAATTATGGTGCTGCTAAATTTGTCCGCCGCGGCGGTCGTATCCCTGCTCCTATTAACAGCCTCCGCAATTAAGACTGCTGCGAAACAGACAGCTTGCTGTATCAGTAGGCATATAGAGCGGTAAACAGGAGAAAAACAGCGCATTTTAGAGCAATATGGAAGTAAGGGAGAGATTATTTAATTTTTTCAAAAAAAGTCCCGTTTTTTATTGACATTTCTCGTGAATTTGTTACAATTTTACTTGATGTCTATACGGGCAGAACATGCTCCTAAGGGGCAAAAAAAGAAATAAAGGAGGCTTCAGAAAGATGAACGCATTAGGTCGTCATATTTTAGCTGAATTTTATGGCTGCCCTTCGGAAATCCTTAATGATATACAGAGGATTGAGCGAACAATGGTCGACGCGGCGTTGGAAGCCGGTGCCGAAGTTCGGGAAGTGGCTTTCCATAAATTTAGCCCGCAGGGTGTCAGTGGAGTAGTAGTAATCTCGGAATCACACCTGGCAATTCATACTTGGCCCGAATTGGGTTATGCTGCAGTTGACGTATTTACTTGTGGAGAAAAAGTGGACCCTTGGGTTGCTTGTAACTATTTGAAAGACCATTTCGCTGCTGAACGATTAGAGGCGAACGAAATAATGCGGGGCATCTTTGATCATGAAGTCTCCGTTAAAGCGGCAAACTTCTAACCGAAAGGGGGAAGAGGCTTGAGTGCACCGACCTGGAAGTGGTTTATTGAATACACACACCCTACCCAGGCGCATATGCATGGTGTTGAACAGTTTGTGTATAGTGGTAAGACCAAATATCAAGACGTAGAAGTTATTGATACTGATTTTTACGGCAGATGTCTGGTGCTGGACGGAAAAATACAGTCTTCACAATATGATGAATATATTTACCATGAAGCATTGATCCAACCGGCGATGATTATGCATCCGGAGCCGAAAAATGTAATGATTGTCGGTGGCGGGGAAGGAGCAGTCCTGCGTGAAATTCTGCGCCATCCTACAGTTGAAGCAGTAGTGATGGTTGATATTGACCGGGAAGTAGTTGAATTATGTAAAGAATATCTGCCGGAGTGGCATCAAGGAGCTTTTGAGGATCCCAAAGTACGAGTCCATTATATGGATGCGCGCAAATACCTGCAAAAAACTGATGAGGTTTTTGACATTATTTTTGTCGACCTGACAGAGCCTTTGGATGATGGTCCGTCATACCTGCTGTTTACTAAAGAGTTTTACCAAATTGTCAGTGATCGTTTAGCTGATAATGGTATCATCGCCCTGCAGGCCGGTTCTTTTAACCCACGTTTTATTGAACCTCATGCAGCTATCTATAACACCTTAAAGACAGCTTTTCCCATTGTTCGCTCCTACTGGAACTTTATTCCTTCCTATGATTCCACATGGGCTTTTGCTCTTGCTGCCAAAACTCATGATCCGCTGCAGCTGCCTGAAGCAGAAATTGATCAGCGTTTGCAGGAAAGAGGGATCACTAACTTGAAGTTTTATGACGGGGAAACGCATCGCGCAATGTTTGCCATTCCTAAGGACATCAGGACAGCTATTGCAAACGAAAAACGCATTATTGCCGATGACAGACCCCTAATTACTTACTAGTAGTAAATGAGGAGTGACGAGAGTGGAAAGAACCTTTGTCATGGTTAAACCAGATGGCGTGCAGCGCAATTTGGTTGGAGAAGTTATCAGCCGTTTTGAGAAACGGGGCTTAAAACTTGTGGGTCTTAAGTTAATGCAGATTTCACAGGAACTGGCCGCCAAACATTACGGCGAACATCAAGGTAAACCTTTTTATGACGAGTTAATCGGTTTCATTACCTCAGGGCCGGTTGTGGCGATGGTTTGGGAAGGTCTGAACGCTGTCTCCGTAGTCAGGAACATGATGGGTAAAACAAACCCGGCTGAGGCCGCCCCTGGGACAATCCGTGGTGATTTTGCCTTATACATGGGTAACAATGTTGTCCATGGTTCAGACTCACCGGATAGTGCCACACGGGAGATCAATCTTTTCTTCACACCTGAGGAGTTACTGGATTATAAAAAAGCAGCCGATTTCTGGCTGAACGGAAAGTAAGTATATCAATCAGTGAAAATGCACACCCTTGGGTGTGCATTTTTTTATACGGTGTGCCCGACATGGGCTACAGCTTGATGGGGAAAGCAGGTAAATTTGACCTTTGACCGGAGTTATGGTCGTCAGGCTGCCGTGTTAGTTTTATAGCACGGCAGCTTTTTTTATTTATGGTGGAATAACTTTAAGAGATAGAAAATAAATATCTGATGAAGTATCATAATACGGGCAAACTTAACGAAAGGTAAGGACGCAAAGCTTGAGTCTACAGCGCAAGCTATGACCGTCTGGCTGCTGTGTTAGATACAACATTGGCAGTCTTTTATTATACAGAAGTGAGGAGGTGGATAGGTGTTTAAAAAAATGGGAACGAAGAAACAAATTTATAAAATAACAAGCTTGTTTTTGGTAATGCTCTTATTTTTGGGATTAATTTTTCCTCTGCACAATGGGGCCGAAGGTAAAGAACTAGAAAAAGATGATGTCGCTGAAACAGATATTCGAGACAAACCCGGAGAGGAAGTTGTTTTAGAAGAAAAGACCGCAGAGCGAGGAATCAGAGAGGAGCCTGAAGTCCCAGAAGACACTAATGAAGAAGCAGAAGTATTGGAAGAGTATCCAGATGATATTGATCTTGTTCTGGGAGAAGAAGAGGCTGCAGCAGCTGATGCGGATATTGAAGAAAGTGGTCTGGAGACAAGGCCTGAGCAAAATAAGCAATCACTGAGTGCAATCACGCCCCTTGAAACTACTACAGAATTACACTTTACTTCCGATACGCAGGTGTACAAACTGGTTGGCTCATCAATGAATGACAAGAATGTTTTTACGTACGCCTGGATATTAGATGATAAGTTATATATCGCAGTTGCCACCCAAACTAATAAACCTGTTCAAACATTGAGATTTAAGGATAATACTGATGAAAATGATCAAAACTTTATAAGCTTCACAGCCAGTGAGGTCTTAGCAGCAACCGGAGAGATAGAAAATTATCCAACTGATCCAGGCAGCCCTCTTTATGTAAATGGTGAAGGCCCATTTTATGTGCATGAGCATGTACCTTTTGGCAATGAGCATTACTATTGGGCAATCTATAATCTCGGCGAGCTGTCTCTGAGAGGAGCAGTTACTTTGGAGCTGTTAACAGGCGCGGGAGGATTTGATGTTAGAGGCGAACAGGCTATCTGGCATGTTAAAGGCGCTCTGGAAATACACAAGATAGCTTATGATCAATATGGTGAAATTCTGAACCCCGCAGAAGAATTTGAAATAACTGTACACGGACCGGGCGGTTTTCAAAAAGTTGTTAAGGTAACCAGTGGAAAATTTGTTTTATTGGGCGACTTGGCTAATGGCACCTATTATGCAGCAGAAGAGGCCGAAGATTATCATGTCTCGATAAGCGATCCTGTCACCGTAGGTGCTAACATTGTTGGAGTCATCATAGTTACAAATACCCGCGTACCTGACATACCGGTGACTATTAGAAAGGAAGTAACAGGTAACTTGGGTGATTTGTCAAGAGAATTCAGATTTACTGTAGCTATAAATGACGGCCCTCCAACAGAGTTCAAGCTATCAGATGGAGAGGAATATAAGCTTACAGGGATCCGACCTAAAGATGTAATTACGCTCACAGAGGATAACGGTGGTTATGAAGTTACGGTAATGGTAGATGAAACAGTAATTAATCCGAACAGTGATCATGAATATATCATTGATTTGTCCGCTTACAGTTCAGCCGTAACTATCATGGTGAAGAACCATAAAGACGTCATCATTGACACCGGTATCTCACTTGACACTCTGCCATATGTTTTAATGTTGATACTGGCAGCTATTGGTTTGAGTGTAATTATTATTCGTAAAGGCAATCTCGGCAATGAAAAATAAGCGGTGAGAGCGATGAAGCATAAAGACGAAAATCTGTATCTTAAGAAAATTGCCGCATGGTTGGAGCAGCTCCGCTTTCGCAAACAGCTCTTCGGAGGCGTCAGTGAGCAGGAAGTTTGGAAGAAAATTGAGGAGTTAAATGAGCTGTACGAAGCTGCTCTTAAGGCGGAAAGAGTAAGGTACGACACCTTGATTGCGTACTTTAAGCGTATAGGTAAAGAACCGACAGAAGAGCTGACTGCTGATGATTAGTGAAGTGATCAAAAAGAGAAGAGATAAACTCGTCTTAAAAGAAGGTTATGTAAGTCTGCTGCTGAGAATAATTGTGCTGGCAATTCTGGGATATCTTGTCTTCACGCAGGTGTTTTTGCTAACCAGGGCAGCCGGCAATGAGATGTTCCCGGCAGTTAAAGACGGAGATTTAATAATCTGCTTCAGACTACAGAAGAATTATGCGAAAAACGATATTGTCAGCTACAGAGTAAACGGTAAAAGAAAGCTGGGACGCTGCATCGCTCAGGCAAACGATGTAGTGACCATAGATGCCGCCGGAACCCTGCGTATCAATGGTACTGTACAGTCAGGTGAGATCATGTATCCCACCTATGCGAAAGCAGGATTAACCTACCCTTACAAAGTCCCGGCAGATCATGTATTTATCCTCGGTGACTTTCGTACACAAGCGACAGACAGCCGTGACTTCGGTGCCATTCCCAGGGATGATGTTGACGGGAAAGTAATTACTCTACTGCGGAGAAGAGGCTTGTAAAAACATTAAAAACTCGAGGAGGAAGAAAAATGAAAAAGCTTTTATCAATCCTGTTAGCGTTGACTTTAGTCTTAAGTCTGAGTGCGTTTGCATTTGCGGAAACTGATAATGGTGATAATGTTTATGATGACTGGAGCCCAATTACAATTAAGAAGGAAGTTAAGCTTACTAATCCAGGAACGGTACATCCGGCAGAAACCTTTAACTTTACTATTGGCTCCGGCACAGTTCTAGAGGGTAATGCAGCAAGTGCTCCTGCATTTGAGCCAAATACTTTCACAATTGATGTAGGTGAAGGCGACGGGGAAGGGTCTACAAATATTAATTTACCGGAATTTACCGATGTGGGAGTTTACAGTTATCCTGTCTTCGAAGTGCCTGGCAATACAGCCGGTATGGTTTATCATGACGGAGAAACTGCTTACGAGCTGGTAGTAACAGTAATTAACAATCCTGACGGTGATGGTTTTCTACGTGTATTAACACTAACAGACGAAAATAACGTTAAAGATGATGCCTTTGAAAACGAATTCTCAGCCGGTAAGCTGGTAATTACAAAGAAGATAGAAGGTAATTACGCTGTATATTCTGATGAATTTGAAGTAACAGTTACACTAACATCAGAGCAAGGTAAAGTTATTAAAGAAGGTCCAATTTCTGTAACAGGTGCAGTTGACGATATAGGTTCTGTTGTTAAGAATGAAGATGGAACAGTTACGGTAACCTTTAAAGTAACTGATGGATCAGAAGTGATAATTGACAATATTCCTTATGATGTGTCATATGAAGTTGCTGAAGAGTCAGGCAACTACACGGCTACTATTGAAGGAGCAACAGGAGTTATCGGAGAGTCGCAAACTGTAGCAATTACAAATAGACTAGACAAAGAAATTCAAGCAGGTGTCAACCTTGACAGCCTACCCTATCTTTTGCTTTTAGTCGGTGCTGTAGTGGGGTTGTTTGGCTTTGCCATGAAGAGAAGATTAGCAGGTAACAGATAATCTGTTAGAGGATAACTTTTGCCAGGGGTTGATGGTATAGTTTTGCCATCAACCCCAAAGGCAAACGATGGGAGCACAGCTGCATGAGGTTTGCGAAATTCATTTTAAAGGTAACTGAGGCACTTGTCACTTTTGTGGTGGTAATCTCATTGTGCATTATCGCTCTTTATGCTGCCTATGCCTTATGGGATAACAGCCTCGTTTATGCTGAGATAGATAATATTCAGGCTGAAATGTTAAAGCTGAAGCCGGAAATCGAAGCCGGTCGTCCTACCTTTGATGAATTACTGGCTATAAACCCTGATGTAGTTGGTTGGGTGACAGTAGATAATACCAGGATTGACTATCCTGTCCTTCAGGGGAAGACGAACTTAACTTATATTAATACCGATATCTATGGTGAATTTGCCCTTGCAGGAAGTATTTTTCTTGATTCACGCAATAATAGAAACTTTACAGACAGTTATTCTTTGCTGTATGGGCACAGCATCAATAACGACAGGATGTTTGGTGACATTAACCTGTATAAGGAAGAGGACTTCTTTGCAGAAAATCAAACCGGCGAATTGCTGACTCCTGAAAAAAAATATGCGCTGCAAATCTTTGCCTGTTTAGTCGTTCCCGCCAATGAGGAAGAAATATTTAACCCCATTATATGGCATAGAAATCTGGATGAACTGCTGGGCTATGTTCAGCGCTCTGCTTTATATGTTAATGCAGTTACCGTGGCAGAGATCAGAGCTGCGAAAGAAGAAGGGCAGATTTTAGCACTAACTACCTGCTCAAATGAATTTACAGACGCCAGAACGGCAATATTGGCGGTTATGAAACAAATTTGAAGAGGAGGTTATGCAGTGAGCATAAGACAGACAAAAGTATTAGCCAGCTTACTCACCATGATCATTTTCCTCATAGTAATCTCATCGGCTGTCAAAGCAGAAAGCATCCCTATTGTGGAACTACCGGTTACCGTTACTTTGAAAAGCACGCCTCCGCCTGATTATGAGGTTTGTGATTACACAATCATTTTAGAAGCTGATAATCCGGACTTTCCTATGCCGGACGGCAGTGTCGATGGAATGTATAAACTGATTATTACAGGAGAAGCGACAGTTAAATTGCCTGAGATCCGCTTTAATTCAGTAGGTATTTACACATATACGATTTATCAATTAAAACCTGGCAGCGATGAAGTAGTAGGTTATGATGAGACGAAATATAATCTTGTTGTTTATGTGACCAATGCCGAAAACGGAAGCGGTTTAGAGACGACGGTGCTTCTATACTTGCTTGGCCAAACGGAAAAGCTCGATGCGGTCATATTTAGTCCACCGGTTGTGAAAGAAAGCATAGTTGACCCGGAACCCCCGAAAACCAGCGATGACACTGTGATTTGGCCATATTTAGCTTTATTCAGCAGCGGCGCAGCCATGCTTTTCATACTTGGAGTAACGAAGAAAAAGGGGAAATATGAAGACTAATAAGAAACCCCATCCCTGCCATTTGAGCATAGGTGGGGCTGCTTACTTATCAGAACATAAAGTCGGGATATTATGAAAAGAACTTTCAGGTATATTGTCTTAATTTTTGCTGTTGGCATGATGTTTTTTTCAGGACATAAACTATGGGTTATATACACGGAGTATGCTGAAGGCGAAAGGGTGTATGATGATTATGCTAACAGGTTTGTGACAGATACGGTAGGAGTAGAAGCAGCAAAAGCAGAAATTATTGACATTGATTTTGCTGCTCTTCTTGCTGAGAATAAAGATATCGTTGGTTGGATTTATTGTGAAGGTACGCCAATCAACTACCCGGTTGTGCAAGCTAATGACAACAATTATTATCTGCGCCGATTGTTAGATGGTACTTACAATATAGCCGGGACCATATTTATGGATTATCGAAACTCGGCAGACTTAACAGATTTAAATACTATAATCTATGGTCACAATATGAGAAATGGTACCATGTTTGGGAGTTTGGCGAATTATCTGCAGCAGGATTATTATGAAGAGCATCCGGTAATCTACTATCTTACTCCGAGACAAAGCTATGAAATTCAATTAGCTGCAGGCTTTGTGACTGAAGCTTGGTCAAATATCTATAGCATCCCGCAAACCAGGGCAGAGCAAAATGAATTATTGCAAGAGATAGCATCAAAATCACGCTTTAAAGCAAATATATGCCTTGAGGAAGGAGATAAAATAGTTACTTTGTCTACATGTGCTCATGACTTCGATGGTGCCAGATATGTTGTTATAGGCAAAGTAATAAAGCCGCAGCCCTAACTATGCTCATTATGCTGCAGCTTTTTACTTTTTACCGATTTAAGGCATTTTTTAATTCCTCAGCCCGACGCTGCACTAAGGCTGTCCGACGTTCCAGATACATGCGCACATCTTTGGGCGTAGAGACATTTTGCAGAGAGAAGTCAGGATAAATGAATTTACTGGTGGCACCGCCGCCTAAACCGAGAATATGGTGGCGTTCCTCAATCATGGCAATATTATACACACACTCACAGCCGGGCAGGGCATAGCCGATATTTTCCAGCCCACCGAGAATTTGACGCTGCCTGTAAAGGTAGTAAGGCTGGTAGCCGTGTGCTTCCAGCATAGCTACAGCAGCAGCATGCATCTCCCGTACAAGCTCAGCTTCAGGTAAGGGAAAACTGTCCTGTTCTTTATCGTAGCGCGAGGCCCGCTTACGGGAAAAAACATGTAAAGTGATGTTTTCCGGTTTTAGGTCCAGTACCTGCCGCAGCGATTCCTCTACCATCTGCCGGTTTTCTCCCGGCAGGCCGACAATTAAATCCATGTTCAAAACCTTGATGCCGGCTTTGCGCACCGCCCGGACGGCCTGGACAATATCAGCCGGAGTGTGACACCTGCCGATGCGGTCGAGGGTAAGCTGATGCATAGTCTGGGGGTTGACACTAAGCCGGTTAACGCCGTATTTGCTCAACACCGTTAAATGCTCAGGCGTCAGCGTGTCGGGACGTCCGGCTTCCACGGTAAATTCCCGCCAGCTGCCGGGAAAAGCCTGCCGCAAAGCAAGGATGATTTTTTCCAGTTCTGCTGCGTTCAGCGCAGTAGGTGTGCCGCCGCCAAAATATACCGTATATGGCTGCAGACCAAGTTCCTGCGTCAAAGCACCTGTCTCAGCAATTTCCTCCAGTAAACACTCGGTGAACTGATTCCGTAAAGCGCCCAGTTCTGTCAGTGAATGGGAGGGAAAAGAGCAATACAAGCAGCGGGTAGGACAAAAAGGAACACCAATGTAAACACTAAACAGGTGTCTTTGGGAACATTCAGCCAGGATAGGTCTTTCCTTTTGACAAACACGCCACAGTAGTGCGAATTTTTCCGGACTGATTTTTGTTTCAGCGTGCATTTTCTGAAAAGCGGTCTGATAGTCCATTTCCTGGTCCAGTAATTTATGGAGCTGTTTAGCAGGGCGTACGCCGACTAAAGTGCCCCAGGGCTTGTCTGACATTACATCCACCTCATGCTTATTATAACCATAAAAAGTTCTGTGGTGAAGCAAAAGATCCACTTACTCTGTTTCTCCTGCCTGCTCCAGACAGCTGATTTCATGCTGAAGCCTTTTTATTGCCGCCGGGAGGACATAGGTGTAGGAAAGGATAAACTCCAGTAATTTAAGCAGCACTGCCGCAGTATCCTGACTTGGTTTGTTGTCAAAGGTCAAATACGCCAGCAGCTGCGGGCTGTCAGCAATAGTCGTGGCAATATCTGTAACCTGTTCCGTCAGGTTATTTTTTTGTGCCAGCTCTTGAATTAAAGCGGCCAGTTCCTTGATCTCACCGTCTCCTAAGACGGTCTTAAAAATATCTTCTAAAGAGGCACGCACCATGGTGGTGGCAGCTTTATAGTACCGGTGGTGGTAAGTTTGCAGTGCTTCCCGATAATTCTCTGCAATAGGCTGCGGCACATATTCAATGCCCGGTATTACTTGATGTTGATGGGCAGCTGCCGGATACATAAAAATTTGACTTTTTTCACCATCGCGGCTGTTGACCTGCCAAAAACTAACTTTTCCTGAACAGGCCGGACAGGTACCCAGAAAAGTAATGGTTTGCGTAGCCGCATGATACAGATAATCACGGCAGGAGTAAGTAAGAAATTCATGACAGTGAGGACAGCTTAAGGCAATGGCGGTAGGCACCGGCAGGCCGCGGAAGGCAGTTTTGGCGCGAATCATACTTTTTGCCACTAAATAACTCATAAACAAACCCCCCCGCTAAAGTCTATGCTGAATGTAACGGATCATGCTTGCCGCAGGCTTACTAATCATTAGAGACCTAACCGTTGGTTGGAATAAGATGAGGGTGAAGATAAAGAAAAACCCGCTGCAGCGGGTTACCGTACAGCGGGTTAACAGTAGAACGAAAAAAGGTGGTTTCCACCACCTTATTTTTATATGGCTGGGGCGGCAGGACTCGAACCTACGCATGCGGGAGTCAAAGTCCCGTGCC
>ERZ773359.985-NODE-985-length-40748-cov-17.893716_pt1 | contig 40748 bp, 37 predicted proteins | sample MGYA00374955_ERZ773359 | MGnify/ENA primary metagenome ERZ773359 (study PRJEB29098, sample SAMN04486028) | biogas fermenter metagenome | study: EMG produced TPA metagenomics assembly of the Biogas fermentation microbial communities from Germany - Plant 4 DNA1...
TTTGACAGCCATTCGGGGATCGGGAGACTTACCCACAAACTCTTGACACAGTCACCGACAGCAATATGGTTGACATGGTAAGACCCTATGTGGTAACCTGATTGTAAATTCTTCCCCGGTTGTCATGGATATGTGGCAAGGAAGGGTCGATCAGCATATCCTTGAGGTACGGCACGATAAGCTTGATTGCGAGAGCGGTGATACTGCGGCAGGGGCCGCATATCCCGCTCTTAGATGCATAAACATACGGAGAATTTGAAGCCTATGCGTGGAAAGGAAGGTACGATAAGTGGAGCTAGGTCTGCATGAGCTTCAGGAGCGCATTAACCAGCGACGGAACGTGTATCGAAACCTCCCCCCGGCTCGCTTGATAGAAACAGCTTTAGCCAAGGGAGAGGGGATCCTGACCGCCAATGGGGCCCTTCGGGTTACCACGGGTAAATATACGGGCCGCTCCCCTAAAGACCGGTTTATCGTCGATGAGGAACCAGTCAGTTCCGAAATCTGGTGGGGGTCGGTAAACCAGCCCTTTTCACCTGAGGCTTTTGATCGGCTGTGCCGGAGGGTCTTGGACTACCTCGGGGACAAGACGCTTTACGTTTTCGACGGTTATCTTGGGGCCGATCCAGCCTACCGGCTGGCGGTGCGCGTCATCAATGAAAAGGCCTCTCAGAACTTATTTGCCAGTCAATTATTCCTAAACCCCACCGCGGATGAGCTCCTTCACCACCAACCGGAATTCACCGTCATAGCCGCTCCTGGTTTTCAGGCGGTTCCCGAACGGGATGGAACTCGTTCCGAAGCCTTTGTCCTCATCAGTCTGACCCGGCGGCTAGTCCTCATTGGCGGCACCCACTACTGCGGCGAAATCAAGAAGTCCATGTTCAGCATCATGAACTACCTGCTGCCCGCCAAAGGAGTGCTGCCCATGCACTGCTCGGCCAACGAGGGTCCGGATGGGGACGTAGCGCTATTCTTTGGCCTTTCCGGTACGGGCAAGACTACCCTGTCGGCTAGTCCCAACCGCCGCTTGATCGGTGACGATGAACATGGCTGGTCCCGAAATGGCATCTTCAATTTCGAGGGCGGCTGTTATGCCAAGTGCATCAATCTGAGCGCTGAGTATGAACCGCAGATATGGGCGGCCATCCGCTTCGGCGCCTTAGTGGAGAATGTGGTCACCGATGATTGGCGGATGATTTGTTTTGAAGACGGCTCCCTCACGGAAAACACCAGGGCCTCATATCCTCTCAGCTTCATTCCCGGAGCCGTTTCGTCGGGCCGTGCCGGGCACCCGCAAGTCGTCATTTTCCTCACTGCCGATGCCTTCGGGGTCCTGCCGCCGATAGCGAAGCTGACCCGGGAGCAAGCCATGTACCATTTCCTCTCTGGCTACACCAGCAAGCTGGCGGGGACGGAAAGGGGAGTGCAGCAGCCGGAGGCAACCTTTTCGCCTTGCTTTGGCGCCCCATTCCTGCCCAGGCACCCGTTGGTGTATGCGGAACTGTTGGGCGAGCGGATCGATGAGCATAATACAGCGGTTTACCTGGTCAATACCGGGTGGAGCGGGGGTCCGTATGGAGTTGGCAGCAGGATCAACTTGCATTACACCCGCAGCATGGTGAACGCCGTCCTCCGGAACGAATTGGAGTTTGGCCATGAAGTTGACCCCGTCTTTAGATTGGCCTTGCCCAAGGCTTGTCCCGGAGTGCCGATGGAGATTCTCAACCCACGCAAGACGTGGGCCGACCCAGCTGCGTACGATGAGCAGGCCCATAAGCTTGCCAGTCTGTTCAGGGAGAATTTCAGCAAGTTCAGTGAAGTGCCGAGGGCTTTAGCTGCGGCCCAACCCTTGTGATCACCCAGGTATTTCCTGCTCCTTCATTAGACTAGATGTGGGCAGACATTCACATAATACCGCCCGAAAGGGGGGTCGATGGATGCCCAAGAAGAAGGAGCGGGAGCGGACGCCTAAACGTCTCAAAGGAGAAGGACAAGAGGCGGCCGAGGAGCTGCAGCCCGCCGGGGTTGAGGCAGCTTCGGCGAGGCGCCGGTCGCAGGAACTGGGGACCGCACCGAAGAAGAAATAGCAGGGGGGATGCGCCCCCCTTTTTTGTATCCTTCAACAACCAGGGGAGGCAGGGAAGCTTTGACATGTGTCGAAGGATAAGCCTGTAATGTTTTGATGGAGGTGTGCTTATTGACAAAAGCGGAACTGCTGCGTTTGGCTGAAGAAGTTGCAGAACTAGCTGACAGCAAGGAGAACAAGGAGCTCCAAGCGTGGTGGGATGCCAGAGAGCCGGGTCGATTTCTCTATCAGATAGATCCAACAATCGGCATGTGGTCGGACATCTTGGATTTTTCCTTGTTAGAGCACTACTCCGATCCCATTACTTATGCAGGCAATCTATTCCGGATTGCTTTGTATCGGTTCAAGGAATTTGGCGATGTTCCCCTGACAAAAACGATCAACATCACCTTCGATGCACCCTTTGAATCCTGTCTGTTTGGCATGGAGTGGATTTTGAGCGAGCACATTGAACCATGGCTTGGACGCAAACCAGCCATTGCCAACAAGGAAGACTTAGACAAGCTGGGGATGCCCGATTTTTACAAGAGCGGCTTGATGCCCCTGGCCCACCGCTATTACCAAGAGCTGCGGGAGGTTCTCCCCGAAGACTTCGAGGTCGTCTTCCCCGGCTGGCGGCGCAGTCAGTTCGGCGTCGCTTGGCATATTCGCGGACATAACGAGCTGCTCGTGGACATACTCGATGATCAGGAGTTTTTCCACCGGCTCATGGACTATCTGACCGATGTGGCTATGGACTACTGTCAAAAGCGGGCAGATTTCCTGGGGCGGGAAGTTGAACCAACATGGCTTGGCAATGATGAGGTGAACTGTCCCACCGTTTCCCCGGGGATGTATGAAGACTTGATTCTGCCCTATGAAATAAAGCTGGCTGAATTCCTCGGCGGTCTTACCAACTGGCACAGCTGCGGCGATACAACGCCCTTGGTGCACCTAATCGATCGGATCCCAGGCTTGCAGACTGGCTACTGCGGTCCATGGAACGATATGAGGAAGACGGTGGAAGTCCTAGGCAAGAACAACCGGCCTGTTTACATTGGGCTGAACATCGTCGATGATGTCCTAGAGGCCGACGGTGCCGCCCAAGACAGGAAGATCCGCGAGATCCAAGAGACCTGCGCCGACTTTGTCTACTGGGTGCGCATGGGTCCCATGGGGACATTGAATGGACCGGAAGCAGACCTGCCCAAGATCAAGGAATGGGTTGCACGGGCGCAGCGGGCAAACCCGGACTACCCGGTGCGCCGACAACAGCTTGGAGGTTAACGATGGAATACATTAGCACCCGGGGGATGAGTCTACCGACTACATCGGCCGGGGCGATAAGGCAAGGAATGGCCCCCGACGGGGGCCTTTACGTACCCGTCAGCATCCCGGCTTGGAGCGGGCCCGACTCCCTCATTCCTGCCAGCTATCAAGAGCGGGCCGCATGGCTCTTAGCCAAGTTCTTAGCGGACTATACCCCAGGCGAGATAGCCAGCTCTGTTGCCGCGGCCTACAGCAAGGAGAAGTTCCCCGCGACCGTTGCTCCCGTTCGGACGGTGACTTCGTCAATCCATGTCCTTGAGCTTTGGCATGGGCCAACTAGCGCCTTCAAGGACATGGCCTTGCAGCTCTTGCCGCACCTTTTGCGCTATGCGGTGGCTAAAGGGGAAGAAGGCCAGAGGACTTTGATTTTGGTGGCTACCTCCGGGGATACGGGCAAAGCGGCCCTCGAGGGGTTCCGGGACGTGCCGGCGACGGAAATTGTCGTCTTTTACCCGGCTAGGGGGGTCAGCCCCATGCAGCAGTGGCAGATGGTGACCCAGGAAGGCGGCAATGTCCATGTGGTGGCCGTCGAGGGCAATTTCGACGATGCCCAACGGGGCGTCAAGGCCCTGTTTGCCAGCCGGGATTTCAATGAGGTTCTACGAAACCGGGGATGGCAGTCCTCTTCGGCAAATTCAATCAACTGGGGGCGTCTCCTTCCTCAGCTGGTCTACTACTTCTCGGCCTACACCGATCTGTTGGCCAGGGAGGTAATAAAGCCGGGCGAAGCGGTGGATATCGTGGTGCCAACGGGCAACTTCGGCAACATCCTAGCCGCGTTCTACGCGCGGTTGATGGGACTGCCCGTCCATAAACTTGTCTGTGCCGCCAACGCGAACAACGTGCTGGTGGGTTTTCTGCGAAGGGGCGTCTACGATCGCAACCGGCCTTTCGTCAAGACCCTGTCTCCTTCCATGGACATCCTCGTCTCCAGCAATGTGGAAAGACTGCTCTTTGAGCTGAGCTGCCGAGACTCAAAGTCCGTTGCCGCCTGGATGGAGTCCTTGGGGGCCAAAGGCGCCTATGATGCGAGCTCCCTGCGAGAGGAGCTGACGGACATCTTCTGGGCCGACTGGGCAGGGGACGATGAGACTTTGCAAACCATCAGCCGCGTCTATCGGGAACACGGGTATCTCCTCGATCCCCATACCGCGGTGGCTTGGTCCGTCTATGAAAAGTATGTTGCTGCCCATGGTTCGAGCTGCCCGGCCATCCTAGTGTCGACGGCCAGTCCCTTTAAGTTCAACCGCAGCGTCGCCCTCGCCCTCCTGGGGGAAGAAAAGATCCAGGGGAAAGATGAATTCGAACTGCTCGATCTCCTTGCCCAGCACACCGGTTGGTCGGTGCCGGGGCCATTGCGGGACCTGCAAGACAAGACGGTCCGGCACAAAATGGTCTGCTCCCCCGCAGATATGGGCAAGACCGTCCTCTCCCTCCTCGACTAACAGGCAAATAGCTTAGACAAGGGGCATCTTGCCCCTGGCCTGCAGCGGCAACTTTCCCACTTGGCAGGAATCAGACACATTTGAGCGAAAAATATAAGCAACAATACTACTGGGGGGTAGTATGGCGATGTTGCACCAAGTTGGCCGAGGAGGGATCATCGGTGAGTAGGACGCTGGTTATCGATCCGAAGTTATGTACGGGCTGCCGTCTTTGTGAACTAGTATGCTCCTTCAAAAAGACGGAAACCTACAACCCGGCGCGCGCGAGGATTCGGACCATCGTAATGGAAGATGAAATCGCCTTTGTCCCGATGACCTGTTGGCAGTGTGAGGAGCCTGTCTGTCAAGAGGTGTGTCCGACGGGAGCCATCGGCAGGGATGCAGCGACCGACGCTGTGCTCATCAGCCTCGAGCGCTGCATCGGCTGCAAGATGTGCATGATGGTCTGTCCCTTTGGCAACATCCAAAGCAACGGAGCGAAGGAACCGGTGGTCAAGTGCGACCTGTGCGGAGGAGAACCGGAGTGTGTCCTTTTCTGTCCGACCAAAGCCCTTCAGTATCTGCCTGCTGACAAGTTCACTCTCGCTCGAAAGAAGCGGATCGCTGAGAAATTCCGGTCGATCCTTGAGGAGGTGGAGTGGTGATGTACGGCTGGATGGGGACAATTCTCCGAGTAAACCTTAGCACTGGGGCGATCACCAAGGAGAAGCTGGATGAAAACCTCGCGCGTGACTATATCGGAGCTCGGGGACTTGCTTCCAAAATCCTCTATGATGAACTTCCCCCGAGGACAGATCCATTCGATCCTGCTAACCTGTTGATCTTCGCGGCAGGTCCCCTGACGGGGACGGCGGCCACCTCCGCAAGCCGCTACAACGTGGTGACCAAGTCACCCTTGACGGGAGCCATCGCTGCGTCCAACTCTGGCGGGTACCTCCCGGCGGAGATTAGGTACGCCGGCTACGATATGATCATTGTGGAAGGCAGGAGCGAGGAACCAGTCTACTTGTGGATAAAGGACGACCAGGTAGAGATAAGGTCCGCCAAGGCCATGTGGGGCAAGGGCACCAGGGAAACGGACGCCTTAATCAGGGACGAAACCGACGATGAGGCCAAGATCATCTCCATCGGGATTGCAGGGGAGAAGCTGGTCCGCTTTGCTGGAGTGATCAACGACCGGGAGCGGGCTGCCGGACGCTCGGGCGTCGGCGCCGTCATGGGTTCGAAGAATCTCAAGGCCGTAGCCGTTCGGGGAACTGGCGGCATAAAAATCAAGGACGGCGCCGCGTTCCGGGAAGCTGTCCTGCGCAATCTCGCCAAGATCAAGAGCGGCCCGGTAACAGGGGAAGGACTGCCCACCTACGGAACCGCGATCTTGGTCAATGTGATTAACAGCCACGGGATCTTGCCCACCAACAACTTCCAGCTGGGCGAGTTCGCCGGGGCGGAAGCCATCAGCGGTGAGACTTTGACCAGGGACCTGTTGGTCCGCAATCGGGGGTGTCTGGCCTGTCCCATCGGCTGCGGGCGGGTTACCGAAATCAACTGGGAGGGGAACAGGGAGCGGGGCGAAGGGCCGGAGTACGAGAGCATTTGGGCCTTGGGCGCCGCTTGCGGCATCAGCGATCTAGAGCTGATCACCAAGGTCAATTTCCTGTGCAATGAATATGGAATGGACCCCATTACCCTCGGGGCCACCGTTGCCTGTGCCATGGAACTTTTTGCCGAAGGCGTCCTGACCGTTGAGGAAACAGGCATGCCCCTCCACTTCGGGGACGGCCAGGGTCTCCTCGAATTGACTAGAAAAACTGCCATGCGGGAAGGCTTTGGCGATGTCCTGGCGGAAGGGTCCGCGAGACTTGCGGAAAAGTACGGGCGGCCGGAGCTGTCCATGTCTAGCAAGAAGCAGGAATACCCGGCTTATGATCCCCGGGGCTCCCAGGGGATTGGGCTTGGTTATGCTACTTCCAATCGGGGCGGCTGCCACGTCCGAGGTTACACCATCGGCGCGGAAATCGTCGCTGCCGCTGTCGATCCTTTGACGTCCGAGGGAAAGGCCAAGCTCCTCATTGATGTACAGGACTTTACCTGCGTCGTCGATTCGGTGGGCATGTGCCTATTTACCACCTTCTCCCTCGGGGTGGACGATGTGCTGCCCTTGCTGAATGCGGCCACGGGCGTCGACTACACCACGGAGAGCCTGCTCCAGGCGGGCGAGCGGATCTGGAACTTGGAGAGGCTGTTTAACTTAAGGGAAGGTCTAGGCCGCGAAGATGACAGCCTGGCGCCCCGCCTGCTCCAAGAGCCTTTGCCGGCGGGACCGGCCAAAGGCAACGTCGTGGAGCTGGAATCGATGCTCAATGAGTACTATCAGCTTCGGGGCTGGGACAACGAGGGGCGCCCCACCGGGGAGAAACTGCAGGCCCTCGGTCTGGGGTGATGAGAGTTGAAGATTGAGTTTCTGGGCTTGACCCGCCAGGCGGCGGGTCTTGTCCACCTTGAACTTGCGGGGGTTACGGTGGCGGATGTGCTGCAGCGGCTCCTGGCATCCAACCCCGAACTTAAATCCCATCTGTTCGATGGCGGCCGCCTGCGCCCCGACATCTGCATCCTAGTCAACGGGCGCAACATCAGGTACTTGGACGGTGAGGCCACCTCCCTCGATGATGACGACACCATCACCATCTTTCGCCAGGTGGCCGGAGGAGCCCCTTGAGAAAGGAGAAGGATCCACCCGATCATGAAGGTCTTGATTATTGGTAATGGGGCGGCAGCGATTAGCGGAGCTCGGGCCCTGCGTCAGCTGAATAAGGACTGGGAAATCGAGCTGGTCGCCGATGAGGTCCACCCGTTCTATTCCCGCGTCATGCTGCCGGAGTACTTGGCCGGCAGGGTCAGTCAAGAGGACCTGTACCTAGTAGATTGGGACTTTTACCAGAAGCTAAACATCAAGGTGACTTTGGGCACCCGGATTGAGGCCCTGGAGCCAACCCTGGCCAGGGCCGTCACGGCATCGGGAGAGAAGATCGATTATGACCTGCTGCTGATCGCCGCGGGGGCAAGACCTGTTCTTCCGGAAGTCGAGGGGGCCAATCTTCAAGGAGTCTTCACTCTGCGGACCATCGCCGACGTGGAGGCCATGGGGCGCTATCTCGAGTCTACCCATGTGGAAAGGGCCATCATCGTCGGCGGCGGCCTGGTCAGCTTAAGGTCCGCCGAAGCCTTCCGTAAACTTGGGATCTCCGTCACCATCGTCGTCAGCTCGGGCCGGCTAATGTCCCAAACCCTCGATGAGGCATCTGCCCAGGCCCTCTTGCGGGCGGTCCGTGAGGCGGGCTGTGAAGTCTTGTTCAACGAAGATGTGACGGCCTTTCACGGTGATGTCCACTTGCGGGGGGCCGAGCTCGCCTCCGGAGGCCGGGTGGTGGGGCAGCTCGCCCTCATCGGCAAGGGAGTTCGGCCGCGGCTGTCTCTGGTCCCGGGAACCTCCATCGCGGTGGACCGGGGGATCTTGGTCGACGAATACCTGCAAACGAGCATTCCTGGGATTTATGCTGCGGGGGATGTGGCCCAGGCCTATGACTTGATCCGAAAAGGCAAGGTCTGCAACGGCATCTGGCCGAGCGCCGTCAGACAAGGCCGCATCGCCGGTTGGAATATGGCGGGGCTGGGCGTCAGGGATGACGGCGATATCCCCATGAACGCGGTTCACCTCTTCGGATGCTCCATCTGCTCCCTGGGGGCCCTGACAGGGGATGAAACCCATGTCCGGGGCAGCTTCCAGGAGGACAATTACCGTAAGCTCGTCTTTTCCCGTTCCCAACTGGTGGGCGCCCTCTTCTGGGGCAATCTAAGGGATGCAGGACGCTATTACTGGCTCCTTCGCACAGGCCGAAACCCCAACGGAAGGACTCCCCCGGTATGGGCCTGGGAGAAGCTGAGAAGCTGAGGCTTCTTTGGGGCGTCCCTTCCCACATCGGGAGGGGGCGCTTTCCCTTGAGCGGGGCAACTCCGTACGTTGGCCTTCCCTTGCCTGCGCAGTTCTGACCTAAGGCTCCGCTCCTCAAAACGGCCATTCCATTGTTATTCTTCCCCGGAGGATAGAAAAACAGCTTGTGGCCAGGTCAGGCGGGAGATATACTGGATCCGGCGGGAGGCTTCAAAGCGCGACCTGTGGCCGATCCGCCGGAAAGGGGAAGGGATATGGGGATGATCCCGGGGATAATCATCGGTTTGGCGGTGCTGGCGGCCGTCGTCCTCTTCTATGGAGCTAGTCGCTGGCAGCGAGCCACCAGGAGGATGCGAGGGGACTTGGAAGCGGGGCGCCATGCTGCGGGGACTTACCGCGTCGATCAACTGGTGGGCCTGCCGGCGCCAGTGCAAAAATACTTCCAAACCGTCCTTCGGGACGGTCAGCCCGTCATCGCCGCCGTCCATTTAGAGCAGACCGGCGCTTTTAACATGGGCGGGAGCCGCGACCGATGGCGGCCCTTCACTGCGACCCAGCGAGTGGTTACCAAGCGGCCTGGATTTGATTGGGATGCCCGGATCAGGATGGCCCCCGGCGTGACCGTCCACGTTCGGGACGCTTATGTTGCCGGGGAGGGAATCCTGAAAGCATCCTTGTTCGGTTTGGTGCCCTTGGCGGATAGGCAGGGTGGGGAAGAGATGGCGCAAGGCGAGCTGATGCGGTTTTTCGCCGAGGCAGCCTGGTATCCGACGGCTTTGTTGCCGAGCCAGGGAGTAGAGTGGGAAACAGTCGATGATTCTTCAGCCAAAGCTACATTACGGGACGGCGACATCCTCCTGACTTTGCTGTTTCGCTTTGACGAAAGAGGTCTGATTGAGTCGGTGCAGGCCCAAGCGCGGGGGCGGGCTCTTGGCCGGGAAGTAATCCCTACCCCCTGGGAAGGCCGCTTCAGCCACTATGAACTGCTTGATGGCATGCTGATTCCCCGCTCCGGCGAGGTGGCCTGGCTCCTGCCTGAGGGCCGGAAAACCTACTGGCGGGGCGATGTGGAGAAGATCAAGTATGAGTTTGCCGGTTGAGAGTATGGCGGCCCGGTCAAGCCCAATTCGCTCTACCCCAGTAGGGGTGATGCAGGTTTGTGTTAGGAGGTTATCCTCCCTTGTCTTCCGCTATTGTCTTGTCGCCCCCCCTAGTTTGCAGGCCTAGGCCAATTGGCCGATGGCGCGATTCCCCATGATCTTAGGCAGAGTCCACCAAGATGCAGCGTTGAGCTGAGCTTCCGGAATTTGATGATTTAGACCCCGCAGTCGCCAACTTTGAGTCATCCCCATTTGCATTGATGGCAGGTTTGATGCTGAAGATAAGGGAGGGGTGGTTGGCGCAGGATATCCTTTCTCCCTTGCCGAAAGATGTGTTCGATTAGCCGTAGGAGGAGGGTCGTACATTGCCCGTTACCAAGGAAGAGATAAAAAGACTGGGCGAGATAATCTACCTTGACTTGACCGACGAAGAGTCGGCACGGTTCGCCGACTTGCTAAATCCCGTTCTCAAGAAGGCTGATGAGCTGCTGGAGGGTCTTGAGGAGGAGCCCCTGCGGCACATCAGTCAACTACGCAACCGGATGCGGGAAGATGAGGTGGGCATCCCTATGCCTAAAGAGAAAGTACTAGCAAATGCTGCGGAAACCCAGGATGGGTGCTTCCGGGTGCCCCGCATTCTCGAAGACTGAGGGGAGGAGGGTGACCTTTGACCATTGCCGGAATGAGCGTTGTTGAGATCCTGGAAGGTCAGCAGCGGGGGGAGTTTACCCCTGAGGAAGTCCTCCGGGCCCATCTCGATCGAATCGAAGGGGAAGATGTCGGCGCATTCCTGCGCTTGTGTCCTGCGGCCTCGCCGGGGCCAGGTCCTCTCCAAGGAGTTCCCGTAGCCTTAGGTGATGAGGTTTGTACGGAAGGGGTGGAGACGACCGCGGGATCCCGGATCTTAGCGGGATTCGTCCCTCCGTATCAAGCTACCTTAGCTGCCAACCTCCAAGGGGCGGGCGCAGCTGTCGTTGGCAAGACCAACCTGACGGAATTCGGCATGAGCTTTGACATGGAGGATGCCCTTTGCGGGCGGACGCAAAACCCCTGGCGGCCAGGAACGACCCCCGGGGGCGCGGCGGGGGGCGCGGCCGCGGCCGTCGCTGCCGGACAAGCAGCTGCGGCAGTCGCGGCGGATACGGGTGGTGATGTGCGGATCCCTGCGAGCTATTGTGGCCTGGTGGGATTCACCCCTACTTACGGCCGCATCTCCCGCTACGGAGTGATTCAGCATGCTCCCTCCCTCACCCAGGTGGGGCTTTTGGCCCGCAAGGTCCGGGATATTGCCCTACTCCTTCAGGTCCTGGCCGGGGAGGATCCCCAAGACCACACCAGTTTGCCCGGGACGCTGCCGGACTTGCTGGCGGAAGTCGGAGAGCCTCAGCCACTGCGCATCGGCATAGCCCCCGGAGCATACAAGAGCTGGGCGGAGGGGGAAGTCTACGAAACCCTGGAAAGGCTGTGGCAAGAGACTGCCGCGCAGCTAGGCTGGCAGTTGGTTGAAGTCGATCTGCCTTGGCTTGATCTGGCGCAAATTGCCCGTCGCTTGATTGCTGCCGCGGAGTCCAGTTCCACCTTGGGCCGCTATGATGGAGTGCGGTATGGCTACAGGGCCAAGGATGCCCAGGACATGCGAGAACTCTTCAGCAGGACCCGTGCTGAGGGCTTCGGCCAAGTAGTCAAAGGGGAAATACTCCTGGGGACTTACATCCTGGGCGATAAGGACCATTACGAAGCTTATTATCTCCAGGCCCTGCGGGCCCGGAAGCTAGTCTACAAATCATGGCAAGGCCTCTGGCAGGAGGTCGACCTGCTCTTGACCCCAACGACTCCCGAGCTTGCGGGAAGGGGGAAAACACCTCCGGAGATCTTCACTGGACCGAGCAACCTGGCGGGATTGCCGGCCATTTCCCTTCCCTGTGGACTTGTTGACGGGCTGCCGGTAGGTGTTCAGTTGATCGCTCCGGCGGGGGAAGAAGGACGCTTGCTGCGGGCAGCCGATGCTCTGGAAAAAATGATCGACTTTGCTTCGTCCAGGAATGGGGGTGGACAAGGTGCATGATTTCGAAGCTGTTATTGGACTGGAAATCCACGTAGAGCTGTCAACCGCCTCGAAGATCTTCTGTTCTTGCCCGACCACCTTCGGGGCCGAGGTCAATACCCAGTGCTGCCCGGTTTGCCTTGGACTGCCCGGGACCTTGCCGGCCCTCAATCGCAAAGCCCTGGAGTACACGGTGAAGGCGGGTCTAGCCTTGAACTGTCAGATCGCCCGGCATACCTGGTTTGACCGGAAGAACTATTTTTACCCCGATTTGCCCAAGGCCTACCAGGTTTCCCAGCAGGATGCACCCTTGTGCGTCAACGGCTACTTGGAAATCCCTGTGGGCGACAGTGGCACCAAGAAGGTCGGCATCAACCGGGTCCACTTAGAAGAGGAGGTAGGCAAATCCCTCCATGCGGGCGAGACCATAATCGATGCCGTCTACTCCCTCCTGGACTACAACCGGGCGGGCATTCCCTTGATCGAGATCGTCACCCAACCTGACATCCGTTCGGCGGAAGAAGCCCAGACTTTTCTGGAGAGTCTGCGAAACATCCTGCGCTACATCGAGATTTCCGACTGTAAAATGCAGGAAGGTTCACTCCGCTGTGATGCCAATATCTCCTTGCGGCCTAAGGGGAGCACCGCGTTCGGCACCAAGACGGAAATCAAGAACTTGAATTCCTTCCGGGCGGTGCGGCGGGCTTTGGAGTATGAAATTAAAAGACAAGCGGGACTTTTGAGGGATGGTCTCCCCGTTGAGCCGGAGACCAGGCACTGGGATGAGCAAAAGGGCGTCACCGTCGCCATGCGCTCCAAGGAGCAGACTAGCTTCTATCGCCTCTTTGCCGATCCGGACCTAGTGCCTATCGACCTTTCGGCGGAGTGGATCCAGCAAATGGAAAGGGAACTCCCGGAATTGCCGGGCGCCCGGCGCGAGCGGTTCATCGACGAATATGGGCTGCCGGAGTATGATGCCCGGGTCCTCACCGCGGCCAAAGAGATGGCGGATTTCTTCGAAGAGGTAGTCAAAGGCTACAACGACCCCAAGACTGTTAGCAACTGGATCATGACGGAGATCCTCCGTTATGTGAAAGAGCAGGGCGAAGAGGCCGAAGGGATCCCCCTGCCTCCAGCGAGCCTAGTGGAGCTGCTCCAGCTCATCGAGGGAGGGATCATCAATCGCAACCAAGCCAAAGAAATCGTCCTGCCGGAAATGGTCGCTAGCGGCAAGGCCCCCCGGCAGATCGTCAAGGAAAAGGGGCTGGAGCAAATAAGTGATACCTCCCAGTTGGAAGGCGTTGTCGCCTCGGTACTGGAGGCCAACCCCGATGTTGTCCAGGATTATCTTGGGGGCAAAGAGAAAGTGATGGGCTTTTTGGTCGGCCAGGTGCTCAAGGAGACGAAGGGCAAGGCAAATCCCCGCCTGGTCAATGAAATGATTCGGGAGAAGCTAAAGCAGTAGGCTCGGGCCCGGGGATCTCCCCCGGGCCTGCGTATAAAATCCGGGCAGCAATTTCACCCTAGAGAGGAGGAGGGATTACCTGAAAGAGGGGTGGATTAGTTGCCCGAATTGCGCAAGGATCCAACGACCGAAACCTGGGTTGTCATCTCCCAAGAAAGGTCGAAGCGGCCCAGTGATTTCAAGCTTCCCAAGGAAACGAAAACGACCGGTGCGAACTGTCCTTTCTGCGACGGCAACGAGGACAAAACCCCGCCCGAGGTCTATGCCATCGGTCCTCCCGAGCGGCAGCCCAACACTCCAGGATGGTCGGTGCGGGTTGTGTCCAACAAGTTCCCCGCCCTGCGGCTAGAGGAGTGGACCGCCAATGGGGGGCTAGAGGTGGGCGGTTTTGAGCTGGCGCCCAAGATGCCAGGATTCGGGGCCCATGAAGTCGTCGTTGAGTCCCCTGACCATTATGCCACTCTTGCTTCCCACTCCCAGGAGCAGCTGGATCTGGTGCTCAAGGCCTTGGTGAGTCGCCATCGCGATCTGGCCGGGGACAACCGGATGGGCTACATCCAGATCTTCAAGAACTGGGGCCACCTGGGCGGTGCTTCCCTGGAACACACCCACCTGCAGATCATCGTCCTCCCCCGGACGCCGATGGTAGTTGCCCAAAAGCTAAGGACCGCCCAAGACTATTTTCGCCGCCACGGGCTTTGTCTCTACTGCGACCTGATCAAGTTCGAAAGGGATAACGGAGAGCGGATTATCGAGGAAACGGACCATTTCCTAGTCTTTGCCCCATACGCCTCCCGCTTCCCCTTTGAAACCTGGATCATCCCCAAGGCCCATCAGCATTCCTTTGGGCAATTGACCGATGAACAAAGCTTCGATCTAAGCGGCGCCTTGAAGCGCCTCATCCGCCGCTTGGAGTTGACCTTCGAGGATTTGCCCTACAATCTCATCTGGCAGACAGCTCCTTACGGGCCGGGGTACGAAGCCTACTACCACTGGCATCTGGAGCTGCTCCCCCGGTTGACGCTCATTGCGGGTTTTGAACTAGGCTCCGGCTACTACATCAACCCTACGGCTCCGGAAGCGGCCGCCGACTCTTTGCGGGAGGCGCCAATGGCGCTGGCTTTAGTCGGGGCCAATCATGGGAAGGGGGATTAAGATCGTGGAAAGGGAACTGGAAGAACGCTACAAGGTGCTCCTAGTCTCCCCGGAGGTTGCCCCTTTTGCGAAAGTGGGCGGACTGGCCGATGTGTGCGGCTCTTTGCCTAAGGCCCTAACCATGCTGGGCAACGATGTGCGGGTCGTCATGCCGCGCTACCGGGGGATTGAAGATGTGCGTACAATAACGGATTTTCCCGTTGACGTTGGCGGGCGGCGGGAGACAGCCATCCTCCGGGAAGGAGTCATCCGGGCCCAGCTCCACGGTCGGGAGGGTTTTGTGCCCGTCTACTTCATCGACAATTACCACTACTTCGACCGGGAAGGGATCTACGGCTTTTGGGATGAGGCGGAGCGCTACGCCTTCTTCTGCCGGGCCGTCTTGGAAATGCTGCCCAAAATCAATTGGTGGCCCGATATCATTCACTGCAATGACTGGGCCACAGGTCCCATACCCTTGCTGTTGAAGGACCAGTACGGGGTACAGCCCCTCTACGGCCGGATAGCCACCGTCTTTACCATCCACAACCTCCAATATCAGGGGAATTTCCCTCGGGAGGTGCTGGGCCTGCTGGGCTTGGGAGATGGCTACTACCATCCCGATGGATTGGAGTTTTATGGTCAGGTCAGCTACATGAAGGCGGGCCTCCTCTACGCCGACATGATCAGCACCGTCAGCCGCACCTACGCGAAGGAGATTCAACGGGTCGACTTTGGTCACGGGATGGATGGGGTGCTGCGGAGGCGGGCTTTGGACCTGATGGGGATCGTCAACGGGATCAACTACCATGAATTCAATCCCCAAACGGACCCTCGTTTAGTCCGCAATTACGGGCCGGGGGACTTGGCTGGCAAACGGGAGAACAAGTACGCACTCCAGAGGGAATTGGGTTTGCCTTCTTCCGATGGGCCCTTGATTGGGATGGTGACCAGGCTGGTCGATCAGAAGGGTTTGGACTTGGTGGCCGCGAGCATCGATGAGCTGCTTCGCCAGGATGTCCAGTTTGTCCTTCTGGGCAGCGGCGATTCACACTACGAGGATCTTTTTCGGGAAATCCAAAGGACCCATCCCAACCAGGCGGCGGCAGTGATAGGCTTCAACATCGGTCTTGCCCAGCGGATCTACGCGGCCTGTGACATGTTTCTCATGCCGTCCCGGTTTGAACCTTGCGGGTTGGGGCAGCTAATCGGCCTGCGCTATGGAGCCATCCCCATCGTCAGGGCAACGGGGGGACTCGCGGACACCATCAGCGACTACGACGACAAGCGGGAGGCGGGGAACGGCTTTTCCTTCGAGGACTACTCAGCCGCCGCGCTCAAAGAGGCGGTCGGTCGGGCCATCGACCTATACCACGAACCGGAGCGATGGGCAAGGCTAGTTGCGAATGCCATGGCGGAGGACCACTCTTGGAATAGGTCGGCAGCTGAGTACGTAGGGCTTTACCAAATGGCCATCAACAAGAAAAGACAGATACCGATACCCATCAGCGCTTAAGGACCTGGCGAAGAAAGGATTTCTCCGCGCAAGTGCCGAAACCTTACCACAATCAGGACATTGCCACTATTTTGAGGAGGTGTTCCCATGAAGCGGCACTACGGGGACTTGAAGCCAGGCACCAGGGTGTTGTTGGGACCGGGGCCGAGCGATGCGGATCCCCGGGTCTTGCGGGCGATGGTCACCCCTGTCGTGGGGCACTTGGATCCCGATTTCCTGGCCACCATGGACGAAGTGCAAGAGCTGCTCCGCTATGTCTTCCAAACGGAAAACGAGCTGACCTTCACCGTCCCCGGGACGGGGATGGCCGGCATGGAGACATGTTTGGCCAATCTGATCGAACCGGGCGATCGGATCGTAGTCTGCATCAACGGCGCGTTTGGCCTGCGCATGGCCGAGATCGCCGGTCGATACGGGGCAGAAGTTGTCCGGGTTGAGGGTACTTGGGGTCAGATCATGGACCCGGCCAAGGTCAAAGAGGCCCTTGCCCAGGGTCCAACGAAGCTGGTCGCCATCGTTCACGTGGAGACCTCAACGGGCGTAATCCAACCGATCCAAGAGATCGCCGACTTGGCCCATGAGCATGGCGCCCTTCTCCTGGCCGATACGGTCACCTCCTTGGGGGGAACAGAGGTGGCCATCGACCGTTGGGGGATCGATGCCAGCTACAGCGGGTCCCAGAAGTGTCTCGGATGCCCGCCCGGGCTTTCGCCGATTACCTTCGGGCCCCGGGCAGTTGCCGCCCTGGAGAACCGCAAAACCCCCGTCACCAGCTGGTATTTTGATCTAAGCCTGCTTCGCCGATACTGGAGTTCGGAACGCTTCTATCATCATACTGCCCCTATTTCCCTGGTGTACGCCATGCGGGAGGCTCTGCGCCTAGTGTACGAAGAGGGATTGGAAGAGCGCTTCCGCCGCCACCGGGAAGCGGGGGAGGCTCTCCAAGCAGGCCTTCAGGAGATGGGCCTTGAGCTGTTTGCCCAGGAAGGCCACCGGGCGCCCATGCTGACCACCGTGCTCGTACCGGAAGGGATCGACGATCTAAAGGTCCGCCGCCGCTTACTCGATGAGTACAACCTGGAGATCGGCGGGGGCTTGGGTGAGATGAAGGGACGCCTCTGGCGTATTGGGTTGATGGGTCACTCCTGTCAACGACGGAACGTGGCCTTGGTCCTGGCCGCCTTGCAGCGGATCCTCCAAGAAGAAGGTTTTCGCGGCTAGGGAGTCAAATTGACCCGGTGGCAAAGGCCACCGGGTTCTCTAATATGTGGCAGGTGTCCCGATGGCCGGGCAATAAGTGTCCATGGCCCCCGCGTGCGGGCTATGGCTAGGCCCTGGGGAGCATTCGTCAGGGCACAGCACCGCCGGGCACCGGGGATGAGGGAGGTTGTGCTCTATGATTAAGCAGGTAGCAGTCATTGGTACGGGCATGATGGGTCCCGGCATAGCCATGCTGGCTGCGCGGGCCGGGTACCCAACTTGCCTCATCGGTAGGACTGAAGGAAGCGTCGAGCGGGGTCTTGCCGCCGTCGACGGAGCCGTTGCGGAAATGTGCGCCCACGGCATTTTTCGTTCGGAGGATGTAGAGTGCATCAAGGAAAACCTAGCAGTGAAAACCGATCTTGCCGAAGGGGTGAAAGATGCCGACTTCGTCATCGAGTCCATCGTCGAAGATTTGGCCATCAAGCAGGAGCTGTTCGCCCAGTTGGACCGCCTCTGCCCGCCGCGAGCCATCTTGGCCACAAATACCTCGGGGCTCAGCCCGACCAAGATTGGAAGCGCGACTAAACGGCCGGACCGGGTGGTAGCCACCCACTTCTGGAACCCGCCCCACTTGGTGCCATTAGTGGAAGTAGGTAGGGGAGAGGAGACCAGCCAAGAGACGGTGGAGAGGGCTTGTCATCTGATGGAGCGGATGAACAAGAAGGCCGTTGTGGTGCAAAAGGATATCCTTGGCTTCATCGGCAACCGGCTCCAGCATGCCCTTTTCCGGGAAGCTATCAGTCTAGTTGCCCAAGGGGTGGCAACTCCCGAAGACATCGACCAGGTAGTCTTGAATTCCTTCGGCCCCCGTTACGCGATGATTGGCATCATGGAGTACATGGATATGTGCGGGCTTGACCTCATTCAGGCGGTGCACAGCTACCTTCTGCAGGATCTCGATGTCTCCGCTGGGCCCTCACCCCTCGTTCAGCAGAAGGTCAAGGATGGGGAGCTCGGGATAAAAAGCGGCAAGGGCTTTTATGACTGGACTGTGCGGGACCCCCAAAAGGTCTATGGGAGGCGCAACCAAATCTTTTTGGAGAGGTTGAAGTAGAGGGGGCAAAGCCCCCTCTCAGCGCATTACCAACCGAGGCAAGAACAGGACGAGGTCCGGCACGAGGGTAATAAGCAGCAGAGTCATCAGCAAAGGGATGAGGAAAGGCATGGTCGCCTTGACCATGTTGTCGAAGGTGATGTTCCCGATCCTGACCATTACGTAGAGAACCATCCCAAAGGGCGGAGTCAAGAGTCCGATCATCAAGTTTAAGACCATGACGACGCCGAAATGGATGGGGTCGATGCCAAGCTGACGGATCATCGGCATGAAAACCGGCGTTAAGATTAAGATGGCAACTACTGGCTCCATGAAGCAGCCGACGACTAGCAAGAAGGCATTGACGATGAGCAGGAAAACCTTCGGATGCTCGGTGATGGCAAACATCAATCGGGCAAAGTGGGTAGGCAGTCCGGAGCGGACAATGAGCCAGCCGTACACGTAGGCGCAGGATACGACGAACGCCATCACCGCCGTGTCGCGCATAGTCTCCCGCAAGATGACGGGAATCTCCCTCACAGGCAGATCCCGGTAAACGATCACCCCGACTAATATGGCGTAAAGGACGGCCACCACCGAGGCCTCCGTCGGCGTAAAACCTCCCGTGTAAATGCCGCCTAGGATGATAATGGGGGTGAGCAGGGGGAGGAAAGCTTGGCGGAAGGAGACGAGGATTTCCTTCAGGGTGGCTTTCTTGCCGGCCGGGTAGTTGCGCCTTTGAGCGTAGAAGAAAACCATAATCATCAAGGTTATGCCCATGATGAGCCCGGGAATGAAGCCGCCGAGGAACAGGGAACCGACGGATACCCCGCCGACGACCCCGTAAAAGACCATGGGAACGCTTGGCGGGATGATGGGTCCGATGGTTGACGAGGCGGCAGTGATTGCACAGGAGAACTCATTATCGAAGCCAGCATCCCGCATTGCCTTCAGTTCGATGATGCCAAGACCTGCGGCATCGGACACGGCCGTTCCCGACATGCCGGCAAAGACAATGCTGGCCAGTACATTCACGTGGCCAAGACCCCCCGGCCAGTGGCCGACCAAGGAGTTGGCGAAACCAAAAATACGTTCGGTAATGCCCCCGGTGTTCATCAGTTTGCCGGCAAAAATGAAGAAGGGGACGGACAAGAGGGTGAAGTTATTTACGCCGTAAAACATCCGCTGGGCGATAATCTCATACCGCAGGCTAAGGCCGCTTTCGTAGAGCATGATGATTAGGGAGGTAAGTCCCAGGGAAAAGGCAACGGGCACCCCGATTAGAAAGAAAATGAGGAGCAGACCTAGGAAAAGGAACAGTGTCAACGTCAACCCACCTCCTCCAACTTTGCTTCCTTGCTAGCTGTCTTGCTGAATAAGGCCCTTGCCTGGGCAGGCAGGTCGCGCAGGACGTAATAGATCAGCAGTGTCATGCCAACGGGTACAGCCAGGTAAACGTGGGCCATGGTCACCACGTTGGGCATAGTGGAAGATGGTGCATCCCAGTTGATGCGGATCATGATCAATGACCCCATGAAGACAACTACGCAGTAGACGACGATGGCCAGACGGATGCAGAGGGAGAGGGCAAGCTGCACCTTGCGGGGCAGTCTCTTCACTAGAAAGTCGATGGTGATGTGTTCATTGTCCCGCATGATCACCGCGGCACCGAGGAAGGTCAGCCAAACGTAGAGGAAACGGGCTGCTTCTTCCGTCCACATGAAAGGCCGTTGAAAGACGAAGCGGAGGATTACCTGCATTGCAGTGACGAGGAACATGAAGACAAACACCGCGGTGGCAGCGTTTTCGACTAGTTCGTCGAACCGTTTCCTAAGCATGATGATTCGTCCTCCTCGCAAGTGATAAGGGGGGCAATGCCCCCCTTCAGTCAAAGGTCTTCTGCCTCGGCCAATACTTTTTCATAGAGCCCTTCCTTGAAGAACTCGCGGCCTAGACGCTCAAGGGTCGGAGCCAAGGCGGCCCTGAATTCATCGATATCGACTTCGATGTAGGTGATGCCCTCCTCTTGCATCTTGCGCAACAGCTCCTCCTCACCTTCCGCGACGAGCTTGTTGCCGTACTCAGCCGCCTCTTCCATCGCCTCTTGGATCAGCTGCTGATCGTCGGGGGAGAGGGTATTCCACCAACTGTCCGATGCTTGGAACTTGTAGACGGACAGGACGTGGTGGGTCCCGATAAGGTATTTTTGCACCTCGTGGAACTTGGCATTGTAGATGGTCTGGAGGGGGTTTTCCTGGGCCTCTACCATGCCCGTCTGCAGTGCGGTGAAGATCTCCGGGAAGGCGATGGGCATCGGCTGGGCGCCGAGGGCTTTCCAAGTCTCCATCCAAACGGTGTTTTCCGGCAGGCGCATCCGCAGTCCCTTGACGTCCTCCGGCTTATGGACGGGCCTGTTGGAGGTCAGATAGCGGGGCCCCCTATCCATGACGGCGACGGTGCGAATGCCCTTCTTCACCCTAATGGCTTCGTTTACTTCCTGCCCGACCGGCCCTGCCCACACCCTGCGGACATGCTCCCGGTTCTTCATCACATATGGCAGCTCGACGATGTAGTATTCGGGTGCATAGAAAATCGCGTCGGCCACGCCGCAACAGGCCATTTCCAAAGCGCCGCTGGCGAGGGCTTCCAGATTGTCCCGTTCACCGCCCATGACCCCGCCGGGAAAGTTGTTGACGACGATGCGGCCGTTGCTGCGTTCTTCGACCAATTGTTTAAAGTACTCCATCGCTTCAACACAGGCTTCCCCAGGGCTTAGGATCGTCGCAAAGTTGATAGTTATCGTCTTAGCCAGGATGGAACTGCCGGTCAAGAGGACAAGGAACACACAGAGGATCACGCAAGCAAGCCTTCTTGACATCAGTCTCCTCCCCTTTCAAGGATAAAAGAGAGTCTCCTCACTTTTGCAGTGGAACGCCTATTATCACCACCTTCTGCCAATTCCTCTAGCGATATTTTCCCCAAGATATTAAAAAACTCCTGCTTTGAATTAGTCTGTCAGACTCTTTGGTCCTGGGCGGATAATTAGCATCCGAGGGAGGGTTTTGCCAGTTACAGGGCGAAAATGTCAGCAAGACCTTGATCAATGGAGGGAAAACACCCATGGACAAGATTCGGGCGGGTGTAGTCGGAGTTGGTCTGATGGGCCGCTTGTATGGGCGCCTGCTCAAGGAGCTCCCCCAGGCGGAATTGACCGCGGTGTACGATGTGGATGCCGAGCGGGCGGCCGAAGTCGGAGCTGAGCTTGGGACGAAGGCATTCGCTAGCGTTGAGGCTCTCCTCAGCCAGGTGGATGCCGTTTTTATTTGTTCCCCCGATCGGGCCCACCTGGAGCCTGTCTTGGCTGCCGCGGCCGCCGGCAAGCATGTATTTGTGGAGAAACCCTTGGCTACAAGCAGCGAAGAAGGGCTCCAAATGGTGGAGGCTGCAGAGGAAGCGGGCATTGTCTTCATGGTCGGACACGTGCTCCGCTTCGATCCTCGCTACATTCACGCCCGCAACGCTGTTGCTGCCGGAGATGTGGGCGAAGTCATCCACATGTTCGCCCGGCGCAACACCTATATCGACCAGGGGCGGCACTATGCCAGCTGGACGACGGTGCCGTGGTTCTTGGGCATCCACGACATCGATGCCTTGATGTGGATTTGTGGCAGCCCCATCATTAGCGTCTACGCCCGGGGGGCCCGCAAGCTCCTCGCCAAGGCCGATGATTCGGTCTTGGCAGTCTTGACCTTCGCCAATGGGGCCATTGCCGGCCTTGAGGTGTCCTTTGTCCTGCCCCTCGTCCAAGGCAACCGCCAATCGCCCCTCTTGGAGGTTGTCGGCAGCAAGGGGATGATCCATGTCATGCCGTACTTGCGGGGAATAACCATCCATAAACCCGATGGCCTCGTCGAACCAGATCCCCTCTACAACATGGGCCCGGTGATGCATGGTCAAATCGCCGGCGTTTACAAGGAGGAGACGGTCCACTTCCTCCGGTGCATTCAGGAAGGGATTACTCCCGCGGTGACCGGAAGGGATGCCCTCCTTGCAGTGACTGTAGTGGAAGCCTTGGAGCGGTCCCTCGCTTCGGGCCAGGAAGAGAAAGTCGAATCCATCACAGCCTAAATCGGAGAAGGTCTCAGCCAATCGATGGCTAACACCTAATTAATGGTAATGATCTAAGGAGGCGTGCGGGAATGTCTTTTCAGGAATTCTTTTTTCCAACTAAGATCTTGATGGGCTGTGGGGTCCATCGGCAGGCAGGAGAGCAGATTAAGCTGCTTGGGGGCAAGCGGCCCATGGTGGTGACGGATAAGGGGATCGTCAAAGCAGGCCTCGTCCAAGGGGTAACGGCGAGTCTAGAAGAGGCTGGCCTCGATTACTTCCTGTTTGACGGGGTGACGCCCGATCCGAACAATGAACTGATCGATGGCATGGCCCAATTGGCCCGGGATGAGGGTTGCGATTCCTTCATCGGGGTCGGGGGCGGAAGCTCCATGGATGCAGCCAAGCTGACCAACATCATCTTGGTCCATGGTGGCTCCATCGTTGAGTATGCCCGGGGGAAGGATGTGCCGGGGCCCCTCTATCCCCTCATTGCCATCCCCACTACCGCGGGGACGGGGAGCGAAGCGACGCGCTTTGCCGTCGTCACCGACCTGGAGCGTCAATTCAAGAAGGGCGTATCCAGCCCCTACGTATACCCAAACGTTGCCTTGGTGGACTACGAATTCATCGCCAAGCAGCCTCCCCACATAGCAGCGGCCACAGGCATGGACGCCTTGACCCATGCCATTGAAGGCTATACCTGTGAGCGGCGGCAGGAGGTCTCCGATGGGCTAGCCCTGGAGGCCATCAGGCTGATTGGCGAGCACTTGCGGCCATTATGCGCTGGGCGAGGCGATTTGCAGGCGGCCCGGGGGATGGCCTTGGGGAGCACCATCGCCGGCATTTCCTTCTCCAATTCCTCAACGGGTCTGGTCCACGCCATGTCCCAGGCGGCCGGGGCCATGTTCGGCGTCCCCCACGGTGTCGGCAACGCGATCATCTTGCCCCACGTGATGGAGTTCAACCTGATCGCAAGTCTTAAGCGCTTTGCCAATATCGCCGCGGCCCTTGGAGCCCCCGTTCAGGGGAAGCCCCTCCGGGAAGCTGCCCAACTGGCGGTGAGCGCCGTCCGTTCCCTGAGCAAAGACATCGGCATTCCTGCTACTTTGGGGGAGGTGGGGGTGCCCGCCGACAAGATCCCGGAAATGGCCGACAATGCTTTGATGAATGTCAACGGCATCCGTTTGAATCCCCGTCAGCCCAGTAGGGAAGACATCATCGCCATCTTCCGGGCGGCGATTTAGGAGGTGAGGCTATGCCCATCATCAATGTGGCCATGTTGGAGGGTCGAACCTTAGAGCAAAAGCGCAAGCTAGTTGAGGAAATGACGAAGGTCGTCTGCGATGTTTTAGGCTGCAGCGAAGAGGCGGTCACGATCACCCTCGAGGAGTTGGCGAAGGAAAACTTGGCCAAGGGAGGCAAGCTGTTTCTCGACCGCTGATCAGACAAGAAACTGCCAGCCCCGGGGGGACATATCCTGGCCCAACCCGGACAGGATGAGTAAGCAGGAGGAGTCTTCCCTGGGGGTGTTGGGATGGGGCTTGTCAGTCTGCTGGTGGTGTCCTTTGCACCGGGTCTGCTTTGGCTCTGGTACTTCCAACGTTTCGACCATAAGGAACGGGAGCCGCTGGGGATGTTGGTCCGCACCTTTTGTTGGGGCATGGTGATGGTGGGACCGGCCGTCCTCTTCGAGGCTCCCTTTCGTGACCTCTTGAGCGGTCCGGCGAGTCTTGCCAGGACCCTAGCCGTGTCATTCCTGGTGATCGGCTTGGGTGAAGAGGGGGCAAAGCTCCTGGCCGTTTTCTTGGGGGCCTATGCTTCGGCGGAATTCGATCAAGTCTTGGACGGCATCATTTATGCCATCACCGCGGCTTTGGGGTTTGCTGCTGTTGAGAACCTCGTCTATGTGTATCGCTTCGGGCCCGAGGTGGCTTTAAGTCGCGGGATCGTTGCCTTCCTGGCCCATGCTTCCTTCGCGGGGACCATGGGCTATCATCTAGGCAGGGCTAAGCTCCTCGCGGGAAGCCCAGCAAGGGAGATTCTCCGGGGGCTTGGCTGGGCGGTCCTGCTCCACGGAACTTATGACTTTATCCTCTTGGGGAAAGTGGCATCGCCCGTCGCCGCGGTAGCCCTGGTCGTCGCCGCCTATGTTTTCCTGCTGGCTAGGATTCGCAAGGCCCAAACTCTTGATTGATGGCCCTCGATTGGCGGTCCCTGTCTGATTGTGCTAAAATGGTGATGACATCAAGGTGACGGCGAAGGAAGGGAGTACAGTGGCTGGACATTCGAAATGGGCCAATATCAAGCGGAAGAAGGAAAAGGAAGATGCCCGGCGAGGTAAAGTCTTCACTAAGGTCACCCGGGAGCTGATGGTGGCGGCCCGGGAGGGAGGCGGCGATCCCAACGCCAACTTCAGGCTGCGTCTAGCCATCGAACGGGCCAAGGCGGTGAATATGCCCAACGAGAACATCGAGCGGGCCATCAAGCGGGGCATCGGTGAGGTCGAAGGCGAAAAATTCGAGGAGACGATTTATGAGGGATATGGTCCCGGCGGCGTGGCTATCATGCTTGAGATCCTAACGGACAACCGCAATCGGACCGCCGGAGAGATCCGGTACTTGTTCAACAAATATGGAGGGAACCTTGGCGAGACCGGCTGCGTCAGCTGGATGTTCGACAAGAAAGGCTCCATCACCGTTGACATGGGCTCCCAGAGCGAAGATGACCTGATGCTGGCGGCCTTGGAAGCAGGGGCGGAAGATGTGGTGGTGGCCGATGGGATTGGACAAGTATTCACCAGTCCCGAGGACTTCCAAGAGGTGCGCACAGCCTTGGTCGAACAGGGCTACAGCATCCAAGAGGCGGAGATCACTAATGTGCCCCAAAACACCGTGGTCGTCGCGGGGGAAGAGGCGGCCCAGCTCGTGAAGCTCATCGAAGCGCTGGAAGACAATGATGACGTCCAACAAGTCTACGCCAACTACGACATCCCCGATGAAATCCTAGAACAACTATCTTCCTAGTCCCTTTGCATATTTGTGGCAACCCTGGGGAACAATAGGGGCAAAGTTCCCCGGGGGAGTGAGGATGGTGCCGACCAAGGGAAAGTGGACGGTGTTCTGGCTGGGCGCGGCTGTGTTTGTAGCCGGATTCGCCCTTGGGGTGGTTTTGCATCATCGCGATTTGATCCCGCCGGATCCTATCCGGGAGGAGGCCTCCCCCGATTGGCAAGGGGCGGTGATTGAGTATCAGGAGCCGCTCAAGTCAGGGAGCCGCCTGGCGATGATCATCAGGTACGATGACGGCTGCCTGGAGGAGCTGCCCATCAGGCCTTTGCCCTTGCGGGCAGTGGGCAAGACCCGGGAGGAACTGGCCGCCCAGTACGGGGACTGGAAGATCCTCGAGTTTTCCCCGGAACTAGTCCGAGTAGAACGGGAAGGTGGACCATGCCCCGTCCACGCCCAGCTTTATTTGGGGATCGCCGACGGCTACGCGGCGGTGTTTCAGGGAAGGCCGGACAGGGGGGGCGTTGTGCTCAAGAAGACCAATGTGCCCCTCGGGCGCATACCGGAGGCGGACCGGGGGCGACTGTCGGAGGGAATCCCCGTCGGAAGCGAGCAAGAAGCCCTACAGATCCTCGAAGGGATGGGGGAGGAGCGGGACGGAGGCTTCTGAGTCAGGGGAGGAAACATCTTTTCTTTCGTCGAATACCCTCCCTGAAGGGGAGGTTAGTCGCGTGATCATCTTGGGTATCGACCCGGGAACTGCCGTAACGGGCTACGGGCTGATTCACGTTGAAGGACAAAGATTGCGGCCGGTAGACTACGGCGTTGTCCGGACTTCTTCGGAATTGCCCCTCGCCCAGCGGTTGTCGATAATCTATACTCATTTTGCCCAGCTCATCAGCTCCCATCGTCCCGATGTCGTGGCAGTTGAGGAGCTGTTTTTTTCCCGGAATGCCCGCAGCGCCCTAGCTGTAGGCCATGCCCGGGGGGTGGCCCTGCTGGCGGCCGCGCAGGAGGGCATACCGGTCGTGGAGTATACTCCCCTGCAAGTGAAAATGGCGCTGACCGGTCACGGGCGGGCCGCTAAAGAGCAGGTAAGCTACATGGTCAAGCTCCTCCTGCGGCTGCAGGAGGATATTCGACCGGACGATATTACCGATGCCTTGGCGGTGGCCATCACCCATGCCCATGTGGGGCCCGATCTTGAGCTGCTGGCAAAGGGGGAGATCCTTTGATCGATCGGTTGCGGGGCGTGGTGCTCGACAAGGGCCTAGACTACTTAGTCCTCGAGGTCGGCGGCATCGGCTTTAGGGTGCAAGTGCCCAGCTTTGTCTGGGAAAAGACTGTCGTTGGCGAAGAGGTGGCCCTGCATACTTATCTCCACGTGCGGGATGATGCCTGGACCCTGTATGGGTTCTTGGCCAAGGAAGATCTGAGCCTGTTCACGGACTTAATCGGGGTGTCAGGCGTAGGCCCGCGGCTTGGGATCAAGATCTTGTCTGGTACTTCCCCCGGTGAGTTCCGACAGGCCGTCATCAATGGGGATTTGGCGGCCTTAACCCTGGTTCCGGGGATAGGCAAGAAGACGGCCCAGCGCATAGTGTTGGAATTGGGGGAGCGGTTAAGGAAAATGGGGGGCGCCGGGGAATTGACAACAGTCCCCGATTCTCCCGTTGCTGACGCGTTAGCGGCGCTGATGGCCTTAGGATACTCTCGCGGGGAAGCAAGTGCTGCCTTGCAGCAGGCTGTGGCCGAACAGGGAGGAGATGGGGTAGAGGCGATTGTGCGTCGAGCCCTGCGGCATCTGCTCTAGGTTTGGCTGCAAGGAGGGATTGCTGTGGACGAAGGAGTTCTCTCACGGACCCGCGGTCGGGAAGATGTGGATTTGGAGGCTAGCTTGCGCCCCCGCCGATTTGCGGATTTTTTGGGCCAGAAAAAGGTGGTCAATAATCTTAAGGTATTCATTCAAGCAGCCAGGGAGAGGGGCGAAGCCCTGGATCATGTCCTCCTTTATGGACCGCCTGGTTTAGGCAAGACATCCCTCGCCCATGTAATTGCCAATGAGATGGGGGCGAGTATCCGGGTGACCTCAGGACCGGCGGTGGAAAGGCCGGGGGATCTGGCCGCCCTCTTAACTCATCTGCAGCCGGGGGACATCCTGTTCATCGATGAGATCCATCGTCTCAGCCGGACGGTAGAAGAGATGCTCTACCCGGCCATGGAGGATCGGGTGGTCGATATTGTCATCGGGAAAGGCCCCGGTGCTCGTTCCGTCCGTTTGGAGCTAAACCCCTTCACCTTGGTGGGGGCCACCACCAGGGCGGGCATGCTCACTTCCCCCCTGCGGGACCGCTTCGGGGTCATCAGCCGGCTGGAGTTTTATGAACCGGAGGAGCTGCTGTCGATTATCAAACGCTCAGCCCAGATACTCGGGGTGGCCATTACGGAGGAGGCAGTCTATGAGATCGCCCGCCGTTCCCGGGGAACCCCCCGCATAGCTAATCGACTCCTCAAGCGGGTGCGGGATTTTGCTCAGGTCAACGGGGAGACGGAAATCTCCGGCCCGATGGCCAGGCGCAGCCTTGACTTGTTGGGAGTCGATCCTTTAGGCCTTGATTCTGTTGACTGTCAATTGATGATGGCCATCATTGAAAAGTTCGACGGCGGCCCTGTAGGCCTAGATACCCTCGCTGCGGTGATCAATGAAGAGGCGGACACAATTGAAGATGTGTGCGAGCCCTTTCTTCTGCAAATCGGATTCTTGCAGCGCACCGCGCGGGGCAGGGTGGCAACGCGCAGCGCTTATGAGCATTTTAACATGCTCGATCGGCTGCGGGAGGAAGACAGGCTGTTTGACTGAGGAGGGAGCTCATGACGGGATTGCAAGGTTTGGGTCGAATGCTCATTGTGTTCGGCGTCCTGCTGGTCTTGGTGGGACTCTTTCTCACCACTGCGGGCAGACTCCCGGGGGGGCTTGGACGGCTTCCCGGAGATATCTATGTCCGACGCAACGGCTTTAGCTTCTACTTTCCCCTGACCACGTGCATCATCATCAGCGCCATCCTTTCCCTCCTTGCGTACCTCTTCAGACGGTGAGGGGATAATCCGGTGGGGGCAGGGGTAATCTATTCGAAGGAAGGAATGCTGTTTTTTGGCTTGTTATCGTTCGGAAGCCATCGTCCTGAGGACGTGGGATTTGGGAGAGGCAGACAAGGCGCTCACCCTCTATACGAAGGATGAAGGCAAGATCCGGGCTGCAGGCCGGGGAGCACGAAGGATGCGCAGCCGGCTGCTGGCGGTCTGCCAGCCCTTTGTCCACGGCCGGTATCTCTTCTTCCGGGGCAGAGGGATGGACAGCTTGGCGCAGGGGGAGCTGATCAACTCCTATCGCCAGTTGCGGGAAGAACTCGATCGAATGGCTGCCGCGGCCTACTTGGCCGAACTTGTCGATGTGCTGGTGGAGGAGCGGGATCCCCAGGAAGAGCTGTTTCGGCTTCTCTTGGACAGCTTTGACTTCATGGTCGAACATGGTCCAACTGACCTTCTCCTTCGTTTCTTCGAACTGCAGTTGATGAATCTGTTAGGTTATCGACCAAGGCTTGCCGATTGCGCCGTCTGTGGAACGCGGCAGTATGTCGATCCTCAATTCAGCGCCGTCAAAGGGGGACTCCTCTGTGGATCGTGCGCCCGGGAAGACCCTGCTGCGCTTAAGATCAGCCCGGGCGCTTGGGAGAGTCTGCGGTGCCTCCTCGAGGGGCGCATCACCCTAGTAGGTCGGCTGCGGCCATCGCCGACGGTGGCGTCGGAGTTGGGAAAGGTTCTGAGGCAGTATGTGGACTATCGTCTGGCTAGACCTTTGAAGTCCCTCGAGTTTCTGCAGACCCTGCAAAGATGAGGAGGAAGGGGCATGGAAGAACTGGAGAAGATTGATATTCTGCGACGGCGGGCGGATCTGAGCTATGCTGAGGCCAAGGCCCTTCTTGATGAAGCCAACGGGGATATTGTCCAGGCTTTGATCAAGGCTGAAAAGGGGAAGGGCCGTTCGACAGAACAGTGGGAAGTCAAGGGGAAAGAGGCCCTGGGGAAGGTTCGGGAGATTGTCAACCAGGGCAACGCGGTGCGGATCCGGGTTAAGCGGGAAGACAAAGTCCTGTTGGATATCCCCCTTACTGCCGGGGTGGTCGGGGGCATTATCGCGCCTAAGCTTGCTCTGGTGGCCAGTGTTGTGGGCATGCTGACAAAATGCACCCTGGAAGTTGAACGAAGGCATCCCGACCAGGAGTCGTCGGAACCTCCCCATTGACAAGGGGGGCGCTCCTAGGGTAGCATGAAGTATGGTTTTCTTTGCTAAATGAACTGAATATTGCTTTGATCATCGCGAAGGGGCCGTCTCAGGCGAACAGTTCGGATTCCGGGCAAGGTGTGCTCGGAAGGGGCGGGTAGGGTGCCAAAGAGGTGGACCGCGGAAGGACCCCTTTCGTCTCCGGTTGTGAATCTTCCGGGGTGTGAAGGGGTTTTGTCGTTGTCATCGGGGAGGTGCCGGAATGAATTTGCAGGAGTTGATTTTTGCCTTAGGGGAGTATTGGAGCAGACAAAACTGCATTATCCACCAGCCCTACGACATGGAAGTGGGAGCGGGCACTATGCATCCGGCAACAAGCCTGCGGGTGCTGGGCCCTGAGCCTTGGAATGCGGCCTATGTTCAACCGTCACGGCGGCCGACCGATGGCCGCTATGGTGAGAACCCAAACCGCATGCAGCATTACTATCAATATCAAGTCATCATGAAGCCGTCTCCGCCCAATGTTCAGGAACTCTATTTGGGCAGCCTGGAGACCCTAGGCATCGTGCTGAAGGATCACGATATTCGGTTCGTCGAAGATGACTGGGAGTCGCCCACCCTCGGTGCTTGGGGCCTGGGATGGGAAGTCTGGATCGATGGCATGGAGGTCACCCAGTTCACCTATTTTCAACAGTTGGGCGGCATCGATCTTAATCCGGTGCCGGTGGAGATAACCTATGGGATCGAGCGGCTAGCCATGTATATCCAAAAGAAAGACAGCTTCTTCGATCTCCAGTGGGTGGGCGATGTGACCTATGGGGATGTTTTCCATCAGGCCGAGGTAGAGTACTCCCACTACAACTTTGAAGTGGCTGATGTGGAGCTTTTGACCAAGCTGTTTGATATGTATGAAGCGGAGGCCAGGGCGGTGCTGGACCGGGGTTTGCCGCTGCCAGCCTACGACTACGTCTTGAAGTGCTCCCATGCCTTCAACCTCCTCGATGCCCGGGGCGCCATCAGCGTGACGGAGCGCACCGGCTACATCGCCCGGGTTCGGAATCTAGCCAGGATTTGCGCGGCGAAGTATCTTGCGCAGCGGGAACAGCTGGGCTTTCCTTTGGCAGCTAAAGGAGGCGCAAGGCGATGAAGGATCTCCTCCTCGAAATCGGAACGGAAGAACTGCCCGCCCATGTGGTCGATCTAGGAACGAAGCAGTTACAAGAAAAGGCGAAAGAATTGCTGGCCGAGCATCGAATCGGCCATGGTCCTGTCTCCGTCTGGGGGACCCCGCGGCGTCTTGTCCTTTCCATAACCCAGGTGGAGGAAGAACAGGCAGATCTCTTAGAAGAGGTAAAAGGCCCTCCGGCAAGCATAGCCTTCGCGGAGGGGCAGCCGACCAAGGCCGCCATCGGCTTTGCCGAGCGGCAAGGAGTCGAGGTCAGTGAGCTGGTGGTCAAGAAGACCCCCCAGGGAGAGTATGTTTTTGCCCAGCGCAAAGAGCAGGGACTGCCGTCGCGGGAGATCCTGCCGGAGCTCTTGCCCCAGCTGATTGCCGCGCTTTCCTTTCCCAAGACGATGCGGTGGGGAGAGGTCGATTTTCGGTTTCCTCGGCCGATTCGCTGGCTGGTTGCCCTCTTTGGCGATGAAGTGGTTCCCTTTTCCATCGCCGGCGTTGACAGCGGCAATCTAAGCTGGGGGCACCGATTCTATTGCTCCGGACCTGTGCCGGTTACCCCAAGCACCTACTTGGATGACTTGCGCCGGGCCTGGGTCATCGTCGACGGCGATGAGCGGCGGCAGACCATCATCCGCCTGGTGGAAGAGGCCGCCAAAGCCTGCGGCGGCCAGGTCCTATGGGATGAGGACTTGCTCGCTGAGGTCACTAACCTAGTTGAGTATCCCGTCGCTGTCTGGGGTGAATTCGGGTCCGACATGCTGGAACTGCCCCGGGAAGTCCTCATCACCCCCATGAAAGAGCACCAACGCTATTTTGCTGTCCTCAACCAGGAGGGAGAGCTGCTCCCCCGGTTCATTGCCGTGGCCAATGGGGGCAAAGACAACTTGCCCGAGATTCGGCAGGGCTTTGAGCGGGTTTTGGCGGCGCGCCTTGCCGATGCCAAGTTTTTCTGGGAGGTGGACCGGAAGACTCCCTTGGAGGGATATATTGAGAAGCTCAAGGGCATCGTTTTTCAGGAGGCCCTGGGGACCATGTACGCCAAGACCCTCCGCGTTAGGGACCTGGCAGTCAAGCTGGCGGAGGAGTTAGGTCTGGACGAGCACTTGCCCGTTGTCAAGCGGGCCGCCGAGCTGGCGAAAGCCGACTTGGCAACGAACATGGTTTATGAGTTTCCTGAGCTCCAAGGGGTTATGGGGCGGGAGTATGCCTTGGGGGCGGGGGAGGCCCCCGCAGTGGCTGAGGCCATCTTTGAGCACTATCTGCCCCGGTTTGCCGGAGATGAACTCCCCGAGACGGCGGCCGGCATGATCGTCAGCATCGCCGACAAGATGGACAGCATCGCCGGGTGTTTCGCCGTTGGCCTCATCCCCACAGGCTCTCAGGATCCCTATGCCCTGCGCCGGCAAGCATTAGGAATTATCCAGATCATCCTGGCTAAAGGACTGGACTTGTCTTTGACATCACTAATCAACTGGACCCAAGCCGGCCTTGCTGAACAAGTGGAACAGGCGCCGGAGACCGCCAGCCAGATCCGGGAGTTTTTCCTGGGACGGCTGCGGGGAGTGTTGACTGGCGAGGGAATCCCTTACGATGTCATCGACGCGGTCCTTGCCGTCGAAGCGGATCGCCTGCCCGATTTGCTGGCTCGCTGCCGGGCCGTGGCTGAGGGCCTTCGGAGCGAAGGGATGGCGACTCTCCTGACTGCCTGCGAACGGGTGGCGAATTTGGCCGCCAAGGCCGACGATCGGAGGGTGGACCCGTCCCTCTTGGTGGAACGGGCGGAGAAGGAGCTTTATGAAGTCTATGAGCAGGTGAAGGATGAGGTAGCCGGGAAGATGGCCGCGGCTGACTACCAAGGCGCCTTGGCCGCACTAGGGCAGCTCGCGGGACCCATCGATGCCTTCTTCGACCAGGTCTTGGTGATGGCCGAGGATGAAAGTCTGCGCCGCAACCGGCTGGCTTTACTCGCCAACTTGACGGATCTGCTGACTTGTGTAGCCGACCTTCGCCTGATCGTTCCGGCCCGCTAAGGATTTTTTCTTGGCAAAGGAGGAAAGTAGTGGGAAGAGGCGAAGGATAACTAGGCGTCTTTTTGCCAGTGTTCTTTGGTCGGCCTTTGGCTGACCGATGATTTGGATACAGTAGGGTACACTAGGCTTGAGTTAAGGATGATTGAGAAGGGAGAGAGGCCAGGGTGAGCGCCAAGAAGTACGTCTATTTCTTCGGTGGAGGAAAAGCAGAAGGTTCTGCCGAAATGCGCAATCTTCTCGGCGGTAAAGGGGCCAATTTGGCAGAGATGACGAATATCGGCATCCCCGTGCCGCCAGGTTTCACCATCAGCACCGAGGCATGCATTGAGTTTTATGAGAATGATCGGCAGTGGCCAGAGGGGTTGGAGGACGAGGTTAAAGCCCATCTAGCCCGGTTGGAAGAGGTCATGGGCACTAAGTTCGGCGACCCTGAGAATCCGCTGCTGTTATCCGTTCGCTCGGGAGCTCGGGTTTCCATGCCCGGAATGATGGACACAGTCTTGAACCTGGGCATGAACGATCAGACTGTACAGGGTTTGATTGCGAAAACCGGAAACGAGCGTTTTGCATACGACTGCTATCGCCGGTTTGTGCAGATGTACGGCGATGTGGTCCTTGGGGTAGATTTTGACCTCTTCGAGGCTTTGATCCAGGAAGTCAAGGACCGCAAGGGCGTCGAGCTTGACGTGGACCTTGAAGCCAGCGACTGGAAGGAGCTGGTGGGCAAGTTCAAGGCTCTAGTCAAAGAGAAGACCGGCAAGGACTTCCCGGACAATCCCATGGAGCAGTTGTATGGTTCGATTAACGCCGTGTTTGCTTCCTGGAACAATCCTCGTGCCGTGAAGTATCGTGAAATCCATGAAATCCCCGGAGACTGGGGGACCGCTGTCAACGTCCAGGTCATGGTCTTTGGCAATATGGGCGATGATTCTGGTACAGGTGTAGCCTTCACCCGGGACCCGGCAACGGGGGAGAACGTGTTCTACGGCGAGTTCCTGATGAACGCCCAGGGTGAGGACGTGGTGGCCGGCATCCGGACTCCAGAGCCCATCGCCGAGCTCAAGCGCCTCAAGCCGAAGATTTATGCAGAGCTGGAGGCTATCTACAAGAAGCTCGAGAATCACTACAAGGATATGCAGGACATCGAGTTCACCATTCAGGAAGATGTCTTGTACATTCTCCAAACCAGGGCGGGCAAGCGGACCGCCACCTCCGCGGTCAAGATCGCGGTTGATATGGTCGATGAGGGTCTAATCGACAAGGAAACGGCCATTTTGCGGGTTGACGCGGTACAGCTGGATCAGCTCCTCCATCCCATGTTGGATCCCAACGCCAAGTATGATGTGTTGGCCAAGGGGCTGCCTGCCTCCCCAGGCGCCGCGGTGGGACGGGTAGTCTTCAACGCCAATGATGCCGAAGAGTGGCACAGCCGGGGCGAAAAGGTCATCCTCGTTCGCACCGAGACTTCACCGGAAGACATCGGCGGCATGAATGTGGCGCAGGGAATCCTTACGTCCCGGGGCGGCATGACCTCCCATGCGGCCGTTGTGGCTCGGGGAATGGGCAAGTGCTGCGTTGCCGGCGCCGGCGACATCCAGGTGATTGAGGCTGAGAAGTGCTTCCGCGTTGGGGATGTGACGGTCAAAGAGGGCGACTGGATCACCCTGAACGGAACCAAGGGCGAAGTCATCGTGGGCAAGATGGAATTGGTTGAACCAAAATTGGCCGGAGAATTCGGTCGCCTGATGGAGTGGGCTGACGAGGTGCGCAAGCTTCGCATCCGGACCAATGCCGATACGCCCCACGATGCCAAGGTGGCACGGGACTTCGGTGCGGAGGGCATCGGTCTTTGCCGGACGGAGCACATGTTCTTTGCTGAGGATCGCATCAACATCGTGCGCCAGATGATCCTGGCCGATGATGCTGAAGGTCGGCGCAAGGCCCTTGCCAAGCTCCTGCCCATCCAGAAGGGGGACTTCAAGGGGATTTTCCGGGAGATGGACGGACTGCCCGTTACCATTCGGCTCCTCGATCCTCCCTTGCATGAGTTCCTCCCCCGGGAGGACCAAGCCGTCGCCCAAGTGGCTAAGGAGCTTGGCGTGACTGAGGACAAGCTGCGCGCCAAGATTGCCAGCTTGGAAGAGTTCAACCCCATGCTAGGTCACCGCGGCTGTCGGTTGGGCATCACTGCCCCTGAGATTTACGAGATGCAGGTCCAGGCCATCATCGAGGCTGCTTGTGAGCTGGCAAAAGAAGGCGTCAAGGTTCTGCCTGAAATCATGATTCCTCTCACAGGCACCAAGAAGGAAATGGCCATTCTCAGGAAGCTCACCATTGAAACGGCCAACAAGGTCATTGAACAGGCGGGCATCGAGCTTGACTACCTCGTTGGGACCATGATCGAAGTGCCGCGGGCAGCTTTAGTGGCGGATAAGATCGCCGAAGAAGCGGACTTCTTCTCCTTTGGTACCAACGATATGACCCAGATGGGCTTCGGGTTCAGCCGGGACGACGCTGGCACCTTCCTAGGAGCCTATCTGGACCAGGGCATCTTGGAGAAGGATCCTTTCCAGAGCCTAGACCAAGAGGGTGTTGGGCAGCTGGTGGAGATCGGCGTTCAGAAGGGCCGCAGCACAAAGGCCGACTTGAAAGTGGGCGTTTGTGGCGAGCACGGCGGCGATCCTTCGTCCATCGACTTTTTCCACCGGGTCGGCATGGATTATGTGAGTTGCTCACCCTATCGGGTGCCCATTGCCAGGCTAGCCGCTGCGCAAGCCCAAGTGCGGACGCCTCGCAGCTAGGTTTGGTGGCAATAGCTTAGTCGAGGAAGCCCGCGCAGCTAGCGCGGGCTTCCTTGCCGTGGGCTCCCGAGGGCAGTTCGCCAAACCACGAGGGGGGTTGACAAGTGTGGAATCGGGAAGCCCTTGAAGAAAGAGAGCGGGAAACTTTATCCCCTCGCGCCCAGATGAGCACCCGGAGCCGGGGCAGGGAATATCCTGAACCAGAATGTGATTATCGTACGTCCTTTCAACGGGATCGGGACAGGATAATCCACTCGAAGGCTTTCCGCCGGTTGATGCACAAGACGCAGGTGTTCATCGCCCCGGAGGGCGATCACTATCGGACCCGGCTCACCCATACCCTCGAGGTTGCCCAGATATCTCGTACGGTGGCCAGGGCCCTGGGGCTTAATGAAGACCTGACGGAGGCAATTGCCCTTGGGCATGATCTGGGGCATACTCCTTTCGGGCATACAGGGGAGACAGTCCTCAATGAGCTTGTCCCGGGGGGATTCCGGCACAACCAACAGAGTCTCAGGGTTGTTGAATATTTGGAGATGCGAAGTGCCAACTATCGGGGGCTCAATCTCACCTGGGAAGTCAGGGACGGGATTGTGAACCATACAGGCCCGACAATGCCTGCCACCCACGAGGGGCAGGTAGTGCGGATTTGCGATCGCATTGCCTATCTGAACCATGATATTGATGATGCCATGCGGGCCGGCTTGCTGACCGAAGGGGATGTGCCTCCCCATTTGCTGGAGACCCTAGGCAGGACCCATGGGGCAAGGATCGATACCATGGTCCGGGATTTGGTCGGATGGAGCTGGCAGCAAGGCAGGATCAGCATGAGCCCGGTCATTGAACGGGCAACTAATGAACTGCGCGACTTTATGTTCAACACCATCTACGTAGGATCCCTCGCCAAGCGGGAAGAGGGGAAGGTGAGGGACACCTTAACCAGGCTGTTTGCATACTACCTTGAGAATACATCTGAGCTCCCAGAGCATATCCGCGCCATCAACCAGGCCTCCCATAGGCATGTGGCGGTAGCCGATTACATTGCCGGCATGACCGACCGCTTCGCCATTGCCGAATACTGTCGGTTGTTCTTACCGAGGGGCTGGCGCCGAACGGAAGAATTCTGAGCGGGGGAGGAGTTGCTGATGGGGCGTCGAAGGATGTAGGGCGGTGTCTCAGGGAGGGAGGACGGTGGCCCGGCGAATTCCGGAGGAAGTAATCGAAGAGATTAAGCTCGCGAGTGACATCGTTGCACTCATCGGCGATTACTTGCCCCTCAAGAGGACCGGAAAGAGCTACAAAGGTCTGTGCCCTTTCCACAACGAGCGAACACCGTCGTTTAACGTCAACCCTGATGATCAGTTTTTCTATTGCTTTGGGTGTGGCGTCGGGGGCAACATCTTCACCTTTGTGATGAAGATGGAGCACGTTGGATTTGTCGAAGCTGTGGAGCTTGTTGCCCGGCGGTTTGGCATAAGGATTCCCGAGACGGAAAGCTCTCCGGCGCAGCAGAAGGCCAGACGGGCGCGAGATGCCTTGCTGGAGATCAACAGGGAAGCGTTGGCCTTTTTTGTCAACTGCCTCTGGCAGAACCCCCGTGCCTTGGCTTACCTGGGCCGCAGGGGGATTAGCGAGGAGACGGCCCGGAAGTTCCAGTTAGGGTATGCGCCGGGCGGTGAACGCTTGGTGAGACATCTGCAAGGGGCAGGCTTGGACCTCCAGTTGGCGGTGCAGCTTGGCCTAGTCAGGATGGGCCGGGGGAATCTCCCTTACGACTATTTTCGGGACCGGTTGATGTTCCCCATCGCAGACGAGCGGGGACAAGTGGTGGGGTTTGGGGGCAGGGCCCTTGACCCTAGCGGGCCGAAATACTTGAACAGCCCGGAGAGTCCCCTTTTTAGCAAAGGGAATGTTCTATACGGTCTGCATTTGGCTCGGGGACCGATTCGACGGTCCAAGGAAGTGATTCTCGTCGAAGGCTACATGGATGTGATTGCCTTGCACCAAGGTGGCCTGGAGAATGCGGTGGCCAGTCTGGGCACTGCCCTCACAGACAAACAAGGGGAGCTCCTGCGGCGACAAGCCGGGAGGGCCTTTATAGCGTACGATGCAGATGCCGCGGGCAAGGCAGCTAGTCTGCGCAGCCTGAAAATGTTGGGAGAAAAAGGATTAGAGGTCCGCGTTGTCGAACTGCCCACGGGTGAGGATCCGGACAGCTTCGTTCGGAGTGAGGGCAAAGCTGGTTTCGATAGGTTAATGGAGGAAGCCTTGCCCTTAATTCAATACCGGCTCCGCCTGGCGATGGGAAAGGGACCTTGGGATACGACGGCCCGGGTGGAGAGCATGCGAAGGGCAGTGCGCGTGCTGGCTGAGGTGGAAAGCCCTGCCGAGCGGGAAGTCTACATGAAAGAAGTGGCACGGCAGTTAGGAATATCCATCGCCGCTTTAGAGGCAGAAATTGAGCGATATGGGGCAAAAAAAGGCACTGTAAGCAGATACAGGCATAAGATTGGTCGAAGTAGTTATAATAATACGAGTGGCAGCCTGGGCGAAGATGCCCTCGCGGGGGCTGATCTGGTAGAGATGGAACTTGTTAGGTTATTGCTGGAGGAGCCCCAACTAGTCTCCCGGGTCAGCGCGAGGGTGGGTCCTGCTGATTTCCGTCACCCGGCCCTGCGGAGCATAGTTGAGGTAATCTTTGCCAGGGCCGAGGAAGGGAAAACGACAACTGCTCAGGATATCGCTGCCGTACCAGTGGCGGCGGAGAGCGGCCTGTTGGCCCATCTCATCCGGGAAGATAACCTTGGCGGGGGAGCTGAGCTTGCGGATAAATGTGTTCGACGGTTGAAAGAATACCGCTTGAGCGAGTCTTTGACTCGGTTGGAAGAGAAACTGGCCAGTCCGGGGAATTCGGCAGGTTTTTTGGCTTCTCTTTTGATTCAGTACAAGGATTTAAAGGACAGTATCGGGAACTATTAATCCAGTTCCACCTTTGGCGGAATGGAAGGGGGGAGAAGGATGAGCCAGAAAGAATTGCCCAACATCGAGAGCCTTGAAGAGTTGATTAACAAGGGGAAGAAGCAAGGAAACTTGAGTTATCGGGAGATCATGGATGCTCTCCAAGACGTTGATCTGACACCGGAGCAGATTGATGAGGTATACGAGCACTTGACGAAGCTAGGCATCGATATCATCGCCGATACCGGAGATGGCGAGGTACTAGAACCGGAAAACGGAACTAGTGTCGATAGCGTCGATCTCATGTTGTCCGAAGGGATAGGCCTCGATGATCCGGTACGCATGTATCTGAAAGAAATTGGGCGTGTACCCCTTCTGACCGCCGAAGAGGAAGTGGAACTGGCCAAGAGGATTGAAGCTGGTGATATGGAAGCCAAGCGGGCCCTTGCGGAGGCCAACCTGCGCTTGGTGGTGAGCATCGCCAAGCGGTATGTGGGGCGCGGCATGCTGTTTCTCGACCTCATCCAAGAAGGTAATCTGGGACTCATCAAAGCGGTCGAGAAGTTCGATTACCGCAAGGGATACAAGTTCAGCACTTATGCTACGTGGTGGATTCGCCAGGCTATAACCAGGTCCATTGCCGATCAGGCTCGGACAATTCGGATTCCGGTGCACATGGTGGAAACCATTAATAAACTGGTCAGGGTGTCCAGGCAGCTGGTCCAGACCCTGGGAAGGGACCCGACTCCCGAGGAAATCGCGGAGCATATGGATATGCCTGTGGAACGGGTGCGGGAGATCATGAGGATAGCTCAGGAGCCAGTGTCACTGGAGACGCCCATTGGAGAAGAAGAGGACAGCCACCTGGGAGACTTCATTGAGGACCAGGACGCTCTCGCACCGGCAGATGTAGCTTCTTACGTTATGTTGAGGGAACAGCTGGAGGAGGTCCTGGAGAGTCTAACCCCCCGGGAGGAAAAGGTGCTTCGGCTCCGGTTCGGCCTAGACGACGGTAGAGCTAGGACATTAGAAGAAGTTGGGCAAGTCTTCGGCGTGACGCGGGAGAGGATCAGGCAAATAGAGGCCAAGGCCCTCCGCAAGCTGCGGCATCCCAGCCGGAGCAAGAAGTTGAAGGACTTCCTCGAGTAGTCTTTCTCCTTGACTGCTCAGCGAGGCTTAGCATATAATTATGTTGAACTATTCCTCGGTAGCTCAATGGTAGAGCACCCGGCTGTTAACCGGGTGGTTGCAGGTTCGAGTCCTGCCCGGGGAGCCAGGGCCCGTAGCTCAGGGGTAGAGCGGCGGACTCATAATCCGTTGGTCGCAGGTTCGAAACCTGCCGGGCCCACCACTAACGCAACTAAACAAGGTTAAGCAATAGAAACGCTGTCCTACATAGGCTCTAGGACGGCGTTTGTTTCCGCCGGGGCAAAACCGACATTGTTTCTACCCCTTTTTCGGGGGCTAGTTTTTCTTATGTGTTCGTCGGGCCTATAGCTTGCATTGGTCTTCGCTTCCGCCAGATGCAGCGAGTATCCTCTGAATCATTGGTTGTTGCAGGTAATAACCGATGGGACCGACTTTGTGGACCATACATCGACCGTTCCCCGGGTTGTATTGGTTACTGCTGATATCACCCTTGTATCCGTGGTACGTGAATGATATCTTACCAACAGCTCAGGACAACGCCAGCGCTCGCCAAGGCAGCTGCGGCTAGAAACCGGCCAGAAACCAACGGAGACGGAATAGCGGGGAGGTATCGCAGCCGGATCGTGAACCGGCTAAGCAGGAGAGGAATTCATACCAGATTCTCGGACTTGACTCGCCGTAGTTTCCCAGTTATTATCGCGGATGGCTTGGGCAATTTAAGGGATTGCATTGGCGGAATCATCGAATAGGTTGATTATATCCGCTAGGACCAAGATACTTGGTCATTTATTTTGCCGGCTTGATTGCCATTATTTGTATATTGTAGGTTAATAAACAAGGTGGTAGAATTAATGTTTCCTCTTACAAGACAGTGGGGCCAGCATGCAAAT
>ERZ773359.987-NODE-987-length-40722-cov-13.315760_pt1 | contig 40722 bp, 42 predicted proteins | sample MGYA00374955_ERZ773359 | MGnify/ENA primary metagenome ERZ773359 (study PRJEB29098, sample SAMN04486028) | biogas fermenter metagenome | study: EMG produced TPA metagenomics assembly of the Biogas fermentation microbial communities from Germany - Plant 4 DNA1...
CTTGTGCCCGTTTAACCACTACGTCTTTGTCGTTTGGCAGAGGCTGTCCGCCACCACCTACGCAACCATGGGGGCAGGCCATGATCTCGATCCAGTCATACTCGGACGTTCCAGCTCGAACTTCGTCCAACAGCTTAGCTGCATTGGACAGGCCGCTGGCCACCCCAATCTTGAATGTGCGATCACCGATCTCCACCTCGGCTTCTCTGATTCCCATAATCCCGAGGTTCAAGCGCTCTAGCGGCTCGTTTGTGAGTACTTCCTTTACGGTCCGCAGAGCAGCTTCTGTCACACCACCAGTAGTTCCAAAGATGGTAGCTGCACCGGTTACACTGCCCATGATCTGATCGTAGTCTTCATCAGGCAGCCCCAAGAAGTCTAGTCCAGCTTCTTTGATCATGCGGGCCAGCTCACGAGTGGTAAGGACCGCATCAGTATCTTGATAACCGCTGTCCCGATGCTCTTCCCGCTCCTTTTCAAACTTCTTGGCTGTACAGGGCATGATTGATACGGTAAAGATATTCTCTGGATCGACATCAATCTGTTTAGCATAATAAGTCTTCACCAATGTCGAGAACATCTGTTGTGGTGATTTCGCACTAGAAATATGGCCAAGAAGATCAGGATAGTTGTGTTCCGCATACTTAATCCAGCCTGGACAGCACGACGTGATGTGCGGCAGGGGCTTATCCTCTTTAATCTTCCCGATAAACTCATATCCCTCTTCGAGAATTGTCAGGTCTGCGCTGAACTCAGTTGAGAAGACACGGTCAAAACCCAATCTCCGCAGCGCAGCTACCAGTTTGCCAGTGACAACCGTTCCGGCAGGCAGGCCAAATTCTTCTCCGATGCTGGCCTGGATGGCAGGCGCCGTTTGAACCACTACGACCTTCTCTGGGTCATCAATGGCGGCCCAGACTCGATCGACTTCGCTGATCTCGGTAAGCGCACCCACTGGGCAGACCACAGCACACTGACCGCAGTTGGCACAGTTGATTTCACTCAAAGGCATATCAAAGGCAGTGGTCACCATTGAATCAAAACCACGGCCGGTGAAGTCAAGGGCAGCTACACCTTGGACTTCCTCACAAACCCGCACGCAGCGGCCGCAGAGAATACACTTATTGGGTTCTCGGCGAAGTGCTGGCCCCCGTTCGTCTACAGGGAGATCCCGCTTGTCGCCAGCAAAGCGCTCCACGTTTTCCCGCCTGATACCCAGCTTGTATGCTAAATCCTGCAGTTCACAACTGCCATTGCGGTCGCAGCTCAAGCAATCGTTTGGATGGTTAGCCAACAGCAGTTCAACGTTCAGCCGCCGCGCCTGGCGAGTGCGGGCGCTGCGGGTGCTGATCTCCATCCCATCAGCAGCCGGTGCTACGCACGAAGCTAACAGCCTTCCGCTCTTGAGGTCTTCTACCACACAAACCCGGCATGAGCCATGCAGGGAAAGATCAGGATGGTAGCACAGCGTTGGTACCTCGATCCCTGCCTCCCGAGCGGCCTGCAGAATGGTCGCTCCGGCCTGCACTTCTACAACTTGGTTATCTATGGTCAAGGTGATTTTGCTCATCCACCGAAACTCCTTTCCCTACCTCTTTACGATGCCTGCGAAATAGCGTGTACAGGGCACTTACCTGCACAGACACCACAAGCTATGCACTGCTCAGGGTCAATTTTGTGGGGTTTCTTCTTATCGCCGCTGATGGCATCCATCGGGCAGAACCGGGCACACAGACTGCAGCCGATGCAGGTCAGCTCGTCGATCACATATGGGGCCCCCATACCAGCACAGACGTTAGCTGGGCAGCGCTTGTCATTGATGTGAGCTTCATACTCATCACGGAAATAACGTAGGGTGCTCAGGACCGGGTTTGGAGCAGAACCACCCAGTTGACATAGTGAAGTGTCCTTAATATGGTTACCCAGTTCTTCGAGGAGCTCTAAGTCACCCGGCTGCCCTTCGCCAGAGCAGATCCTGTCTAAGATCTCCAACATCCGTTTGGTTCCTTCACGACAGGGTGTGCACTTCCCGCATGATTCGCTCTGCGTAAATTGAAGGAAGTAGCGAGCGACGTCAACCATACAGGTGGTTTCGTCCATAACTACCATTCCACCAGATCCCATCATGGCGCCAACTTCATTAAGCGACTCGTAGTCGATGGGGATATCAAGCAGTTCTGCTGGTATGCATCCGCCAGATGGGCCACCAATTTGAACAGCCTTGAGTGCTTTTCCACCGGTAACACCGCCGCCAATGTCGTAGATGACCTCACGTAGAGTCATTCCCATCGGTACTTCCACCAGTCCGGTGTTGTTGATCTTTCCGGTCAGGGCAAACACTTTAGTTCCAGCGCTCTTTTCGGTTCCCACAGATCGGAAAGCCTCGGCCCCGTTCTTAATGATATAAGGCACGTTTCCAAACGTCTCGACGTTATTGATATTAGTCGGCTTACCCCACAGGCCTGAAACAGAGGGGAAAGGCGGTTTCGGACGAGGCATACCGCGTTTTCCTTCAATGGAAGCCATGAGTGCAGTCTCTTCACCACAGACAAAGGCTCCTGCGCCTTTCTTGATGTGTAGATCGAAGTTGAATCCGCTTCCAAAAATATCTTCACCTAAGAGTCCGTACTTACGTGCCTGGTTAAGGGCTATTTGTAGTCTATGAATTGCCAGCGGGTATTCTGCCCGCACATAAATATAGCCCTCGTCGGCACCGATCGCGTATGCTCCGATAATCATGCCTTCAATGATCCGGTGAGGGTCTCCCTCTAAGAGGCTGCGGTCCATAAAGGCACCTGGGTCGCCTTCGTCCGCGTTGCAGATAATGTATTTCTTATCACTGGGCGTTTTCCGAGTGAGTTCCCATTTAAGGCCTGTTGGGAATCCAGCTCCACCCCGGCCGCGCAAGCCAGCGCTCTTGACCTCAGCAATTACTTCTTCAGGTGTCATCTCAGTCAAAGCTTTGCCACAGGCTTCGTAGCCGCCCACTGCGATGTATTCTTCAATACTTTCGGGGTCAATCCGGCCGCAGTTCGCCAATACGATGCGGTGCTGTTTCTTATAAAAGTCGATCTCACGATAGGTCGGAATGCTCGCTTCAGTATGAAGTTCCTGATAAAGCAGTCTGTCTACAATTCTTCCCTTCAGGAGATGCTCTTCGACGATCTGACCCACATCATCTGGCTTAACCCGGCAGTAAAACACTCCCTCAGGGTACACGATCATGATCGGGCCTTTTTCGCAGAAGCCGTGGCAGCCTGTTTCTACCACCTTAATCTCATCCTGGAGATTGTGTTTCTCCAACTCCTTTGCCAATACAGCCTCAATCTGCGATGCCCCTGATGACTTGCATCCGGTTCCGGTGCAAATTAAGACATGACTGCGGTAAAACGTTGGCTTCATTGACCTTCCCCTTCCTCTAGCCTTGCTACAACCAAGTCCTCCACAATCTGCCCATTGATCACATGCTGAACGATGATACTTTCCACGTCTTTTGGGGTCACGTGGCCATATGTGATCCGTCCCTTACCGGGCAGCTGGACATCCATCAAGGGTTCTTTCTCACACATCCCGATGCAGCCTGTCTGCGAGATGGTCACGGTGATATTCCGCTCTCTGACCTGCTGCATAATGGCCTGCATTACTTCCCGTGCGCCCGCGGCGATACCGCAGGTTCCCATGCCCACGATAATTCGGGGATTGCCATCGCCATTTCTAGCAAGCATATCCTGCTGAAGTGTCTCCCGCAGTCTTCGAAGTTCCTCTAGTGATTTCATTCAACCCTACCTCCCCGCAGCTGTGCCAATCCTTCTTGGATGAAGTCCTGCATCCAGCTGACAACTTGTCCTTGATTGATGGGTATTCCATCCAGTTCTCGCTTGATCTCCCGAGTATCGATTACAAAGTCACGGCCATCATAGTTGTGGCGGTAGACCAGATCGATTGTGGGATTTAGCACAATCAAAGTTAGCAGAGTTCCCTGAAGATCGCCCATAGGTGGCCGATCAATGTGGCTGTACTGAAAAACAGCTTCTACCTCTGTGCCGACTCCCTCCTTGGATCTAATAACCAAGTCTCCACCCGACCTTTGAGCAGACTGGGCAAACAGGCTCAACCCCAACCCAACTGAACGTGTCTTCCTCGTTGTGAAAAAGGGATCTATCACAGATTGTAGAACGCTTCTTGACATGCCGCGCCCGTTATCGGTAACTTTGATGCTTAGTCGATCGCTCTTGAAGTCTTCCATAATCTCTATTTCGATCAGATCAGCTGCGGCGGCAATGGAATTCTGCACAATATCCAGAAGATGAAGAGATAGTTCCCGCATGAGTTACGTTACTGAGCTATCTTGATGCGCTTTTCAGCACTCTCTTGCTGCTTTTGTCTGTAAGAGTCCAGAATACCCTTTACACTGGTAGGACTGACCCGGCCGTGGGTATCATCATTAATCATAATCACAGGAGCTAAGCCGCAGGCTCCGATGCAGGCCACGGTTTCTAGAGTAAACTCCAGATCATCAGTGGTACCTCCACCCACGATTCCAAGTTCATTCTCAATGGCCTTCAGTACTTCTGCCCCGCCTCTCACGTGACAAGCCGTTCCAGTGCACACCCGAATTACATTGCGGCCCCGTGGCCTGAGATGAAATTGCGTATAAAAGGTAGCCACGCCGTAGACTTTGCTCACAGAAATGCCGAGGCCGTTGGCAATACCCTGCAGAATGTCCTGGGGAAGATACCCATACTTCTCTTGAGCATCCTGCAGAATGGGAATTAGGTACCGCTCATCCTTGGGATAGGCACCTAAAACCTTTTTGAGGGGTTCGTAATATGCCTCCAGAGTTTGCTTCTCGTTACCGCAGACGCAAGCCATCTCGTCAGCTCCTTTTCTGTTGTGATTAGGCAAACTACAAAAAATCTCGATGTTCAAGTGCAAAAAAATAGCCGTATATTGGCATCGGTTCTTATTGTTATTTTTTTCACGATTCCTCCTTCAGTATATCGGCGCAGTATAGGGGTGTCAATAAAGTTTGTGTCAAATTAATGTTTGATAAATTATTAACGAACCAGCAAGCGGGCCATGTCGCCGACTAAAGGAAATCCCGGGAGCGGCTCCCCACAGCGTCCAATGTCCTCTATATAGTGACTGTCCGAACCCACTACATAAGAATAAGAAGTCAGTTCAGGATGTTTTTCGAAAAAAACACTGGGCTTAGTGTTCTTCGAGATTTCGATAACTGCGATCTCCAATTCTGGAGGGATAAAACCTAGTTGACCTATAATGCTGTTTACCGGGCGATCTACATGACTTGGAACCACAATCCCACCTAAGGCTACGACCTTTTCGACTACCTCGTCAACGGAAAGCTGAGCGGCAGTAGCCAGCAGACGCTCATCCTTAGCGCGATACTCATCATTGAGGTCTGTGAGCAGCTGGTAGCCGATCAACTCTTCGTCGTTCTTTAGCGGCGGGAGGCTTTGAGACACAATTATATCCCACTCCAGGAGCTGTTCTAGAGTGGGAAAATAACAAAGCAGATGAACCTCTTCTTGGGTTTCCACCTCCATACCGGGAATCAGGATCAAACCATTTCTCTGAGCCAACTCCATTGCAACCGCTGCGTTGCCAGCGCTGTTGTGATCAGTGATGGCAATGCAGTCCAGATCTAGCTCAAGAGCTCTCTGAATGATGCTGCCCGGCGTCATCAAGAGGTGAGCACAAGGCGAAAGGCAGCTGTGAATGTGTAGGTCACACCTAAAAGTCCTGCGGTGGGGCAAACCAAGAACCTCCCAACGGCTAAATGCCCAATTCTACCAGCTTCGCAACAAGTTCATAAGCGGTCATTGAGGTGCGCAGCAGATTGACATTCTTCTCCTGGGCCCTCTGAACTGCTTCTGGCTGAATGGGGAGATCTTCTACAACAACTACTCCGGCCAGGTTGCTGAGGGCGGCCACTGCAACCACATTTTGGTGGCCCTGAACAGTGATCCAAAGGTTTTTCTCGCCCGCCTTAGCCATCACATTGCTCAGCAGGTCACCCACATAAACGCCATCGACTTCGGCATCAAGAAGCCCAGCCACATGTTCTAGACCTAGTTTGTCGGCAATTTCTTTGACAGTCATGTTTATCACCTGGCTTTCTCCATAGTTCCATCGTTAGTAGGCAGTTGCTTGCGCAGGAGTATCATGCAGTCACTTCGTTGGGCCAACCCATTGACTATATCTTCCGCCAAAGTACGGCAATCTGGTGCACCACAAGCGGCGCAGTCTAACCCCGGAAGCGCTTTGATTTCTTCCTCCAACTGGTTGAGCTTCATCATGGCTTTGGTCAGATCAGGGTCCAGCCGCCCGGTTTGGGAAGGTTCGATCTCCGCTGTGAGGCCGAAATTATAGCTGTCTGGATCATGAACCACGATTTCACCGCCCTCAGCCCGAAGCTGCCGTAGATTTGAACGAGCTTGAAAGACGTTAGCCACGTTGAAGATGCCGCCTACACAGCCATAGTTGCAGGCATTTAGTTCGAAGTACTGCACATCTTGAATGTTGTTTCGTGAGAGCTCCTTAAGAAGAGACTTCACCCGGTGAATCCCTGAAACAGACAAGCTGCGGTTCTGGATATCTTCATCAAGGAGCCTCAGCTCACCACCACTCTGGCCCCAGCCCATTCCCAGGAAGGGCAGCGGCTCCGACACAGATTCTTTTTCCAGATCGGGATACTGGGTAAATACATCCCTGATAGCTTGATAGGCCAAAGATGAAGCAATAGAGTCGTCAACAAAGCTTTTCTCGACGCCAATGGGATCGACTATACTGGTATTCTTGGCTGGGCACGGGGTGATGAAGAACACGCCCACTTCGTTTTCGGCAATCCCCTGCTGCACGGCTTCGATGCGAGCCCTCTCTGCCGCAGCTTCTACGGGGGATTTGAAGGGTGCCAAGTGCCCAATCAGCTCTGGATACTGAACTTTAATCAAGCGGACTACAACCGGGCAAGATGAAGAAATATAAATGCCGGGATTCGCGTTGAGGAAGGCCGCAGTTTTGATGCTCAAGGCTTCGGCAGCCAGCGATACGTCGACTACCTCACAGAAACCAAGCTTCTTTAATGCAGCTTTGACCTTACGTGGATTCACCCCCGAAAACTGGGCATAGAAGCTCGGAGGGATGAGAACAATCGGATATTTAAAAGATTCGAGGTCTGCCAAGGTGCCCGTCTGCGAATACTTGGCATGGTAAGCACAGATGCGGATGCATTCGGCGCAGTCAATGCAGAGTTCGGCCTTGATTCGAGCCTTACCCTGGAGCACCCGGATAGCTTTTGTGGGGCAGTTCTTGACGCAGTTGGTGCAGCCTTCACAGAGCTCTTCCTTCAGCAATACTGAGTGCTTTCTCACCGGTTTCACTCCCATTGGCAGTTACAGATAGACCACCGCCGTAATGCTTGTTCCTTGACCCTTCCCTGTTTCGACTTCTAATTCGTCGGAGAAATGCTTCACGTTGTTCAGGCCCATCCCCGCACCAAATCCCATTTCTCGGACAGCATCATCTGCGGTAGAATAACCGGGCTGAAAAGCTTTCTCCACGTCTTCGATCCCCGGGCCTGCGTCAGTAGCGACAACCTTAACCTGATCAGAAGAAATATAGACGGCGACCTCTCCGCCAAGCGAATGGATGACGATGTTCATCTCCAACTCGTACATGACGATCGTAATGCGGCGGGAGATATCCGAGCGTATGCCTAGTTTGCGGAGTATCTCCTTGAGATTGCTGGATGCTTCGCCGCCCCGCATAAAATCTCCCTTAGCAATTTTCGCCTGGAGAATCAACTGTTCGTGCAACTTCAGGCACCCCCATCTAGTTGATCTGGCGGATATTTTCCGAGTTTAGTCCGGCCGAATAAAGGATGCCGCAGCACTCAAACATTGGCTTAGGGGAAAGATAGAGATTAATCCCTTTTTCACGAGCAAGGTCAATTGTTTCTTGAGGAGGGCGCTTGCCGCGCACAAAGATGATGAACCTGATACCGGTCATCTCCGCAGTGCGAACTACCTGAGCATTAGTAAGTCCCGTGAGAAGCAGTGTCTTTTCCTGGGAAAAGGCTAAAACATCGCTCATCAAATCGCAGCCGCACACAGTCTTAATCTCTGCATCGAGATCGTCAATCTGAACCAGCGGCTCCAGTTGAATTAGTGGAATGATATCAGCAAGCTTCATCGGCTTCTCCCTTCCCCTCTGCATCGATTACAACATTTAGCACTCCATATTATGTGGATTCCGCCCTATACTTCGACATAGGCGCCCGTTATCCTGCGAAAAAAATAACAAACCCTCGGAAGTGACTAACTTCCGAGGGTGAATACTCGATAAGCAATGCTTTCTCTCTTCCAAGTGTATGTGATATGGATTTCGTCACCTGCGCAAACGATCGCCGGATAAGAATGCTCACCCGGTTCGTCCTCGAGCACATAAGCTTCGGCCCACGTCTGCCCGTTGTCCTTAGAAACACTGACCACCAGCGGTGTTCGGGCGGCCCAGTTTCCAGCCACAGGATTGTGAACCAAGGCTAGGGTTCCATCGCCCATCTTCACAAGATCAATCCCGCTGTTGTTGTTAGGCAGCTCCGTGGGGTACGCTTCGCACCAAGTACGGCCGCCATCGGTAGAATCGCTGCGAAAGATCCATCCAGCCGTACTGCGGAGGAGCATGTGGACATGCCCTGGTTGCGACTCCCACAGAGTTGGCTGAATAACACCTTTGCCAAATGGTTCACCGGCAGCGCCAGGAGCTTCTCGGTTTAGAGGAACAACAGCACTCGGAACCCAGGTGCGGCCGTCATCAGTAGACAAGTCGACAAATGCATCCCAGTATTCTTCGGTCTCGAGCGAAGCCGGTGCCGCCCAAGTACCATCCTCGAGAATAATCGGTTTGTTCTTTACCGGGCCTCGGCCGCCGATATCTCCAGGAACCAGCGGGGCGGCTTCACTCCAGGTCTGACCACCGTCCAAGGATTCCATCACCATCGTGTACCAACGGGGGATTTGATGACCCGCTTTGTAGTATAGGATCAGCCGCTCCCCATCTGGACTAAACAAAACTGGGTTCCACAGCGGTTCGCCTGGGTGATCCGCAGCGATAACCGGTGCAGTCCACCGCCCGTCGATCCGTTTCGAGAACCAAATGGCAACATCCGGGTTTCCTTCTGCGGTGCCCCCAAACCATGCTGCTGCGATCTGTCCATTTGCCAGAACCGCTAACGTGGAGGCGTGGCAGCTCTGAAAGGGCCTGTCTTCAGCAAAGATCATTTCTGCGATTTCTAGCTTCAGCATTCTCTTACTCCTTTTGTGATCGTTTTTCCTCTAGTGCCTGTCTAAACCCATCTTCTACATATTCAGTCCACGATTCTAGCAGCATGAGTTCGTTTGTCCGTACCATCAGCGTGCTGCCGTTCTTCTCACTAAAGGTAAGCACACCTTCATGGGAACCAGTCTGCAGTGCGGTGAAAGCAGCCGCCAGTTCCTTAGGGTCCGCTGAACGAAAAGCCTCAGCCCCTCGTCCTGCCAAGTAGAGCCGAATCTCTGAACTGCGCTGGTTTGCTGTTTCTATAAATGGCTCTTCTTCGGAAAAAAACTCGCCCATCTGAACGTAATGCAGGTTAAGAGCATAAGTACGCCCATCCCGCACTGCGAAGATAATAAACCCTTCACGATTGCTTTCGATCGCCCTTTTCACGCGCTTCCAAGCGGCCTCGGCTGCGGGGAAAAGTATAGGTGAGCTGATCGAAGTCAACCAGAGTCGGAAATAGAATCCACGGTTTTGTACCTCCACCGCAAAACTACCCTCCCTAACGAAAAGCCCGTTCCATGATGGCAGCTGTCTCCTCTAGAGAAAGCTGGTAACGATCCCGCTCAAAAAGGCCACCCATAGTCCTGCGGGCATTCTCAGCAAGCGTTGGTATGTCTTCGCGCTTAATGCCAAAGTCCGACATCTTCAGGTCTTTGACACCGCATTTCTCCTGTAACTCCAACAGAGCCGTGATAAACGACAGCGGCCGTTCCTCTTCTGGAAGTGCGTCCACATCGACGCCCATAGCTCTCGCCATATCCACAAAACGATCTGGAACCTTGGAAGCAAAGAACGTGAAGTATGATTCGGAGAGCATAATTAGGCCTGCACCATGTGGCAGCTCAGGATGAAATGCGCTGAGAGCGTGTTCCATCGAATGCTCCGACGTGCAGCTCGAAACCGTCTGCACAAAGCCCGCGAAAGTGTTAGCTAAGGCTACATTAGTACGGGCTTCGAGATTATTGCCCTCGGCTACACATATCGGCAGGTACTGGGCAATAAGCTCAATGGCGCGCAGAGCATACATGTCGCTGATTGGAGATGCGATGTTGGCGATGTATCCTTCAGCGCAATGGAAAAATGCATCGAACCCTTGGTAAGCAGTAAGATGTTTAGGAACCGACAGCATCAGCTCTGGATCGACTATTGACAGTGTGGGAAAGGTGTATTGGTTGCCGAAACCGATCTTCTCATCTGTCTCTTCCTTGGTTATCACTGTCCACGGATCAGCTTCGGTGCCGGTACCGGCTGTTGTCGTAATAGCGACAATGGGAAGAGCTCCGTGTTCCACAGGCATCCCCTTACCTGTTCCTCCATGGATATAGTCCCAGTAATCCCCGGGATTCACAGCCATCACAGCTATACTCTTGGCCGAATCAATGCTGCTCCCACCGCCCAAACCGATTACAAAATCACAGTTTTCCTGTTTGGCCAAAGCGGCCCCTTCCATAACATGAGACTTAATCGGGTTCGGCAGAACCTTGTCGAACACAACCGATGCAATGCCCTGGCTTTCTAAGAGACTCTGTACACGCTCGAGATACCCCAGCCTTCTCATGGAGTTACCTGCTGATATCACAATCAGCGCCTTCTTACCCGGCAGTGGTACCTCACCTAATGCGTTGAGCTTTCCAGGGCCGAACAGAATTCTGGCTGGCATGTAATAATCAAACTGCAAAAACATCGCCCCCATTCTGGTAGTTACATCCCTACATCATATATTAGATGTTTGGGAGAACCTTCCTGGGGGCGATGCAGATTATCTTATAGATCCACCACTTCAAAGCGGCGGGCAGCAATGCGGTAGGCAGAGATGTTTGCGATCAAATAGACCACCACTCCGACGCACAAGATCGGAACTTGCCGCAGAAGATCCGTGGTTTGAACACTGTCCAACCAGGCAAACGGAGGGATATGGGACAGCACCTCCATCACGGTCATTACCACGACAGCAGGGATCACAGCCAGCAGGAAGGCGCGCCCTGCCTTGTAGGCTGTCTTAAAGAACTCGGTAAGGAAGATGAAGTTGAACAGTGCATAGATGATGAGGCCAAAACCGTAGTACGCCACATTTGCTTCAATACCGGCGGGATTACCATCAGGAAGAATCCACACTCGAAGAAAGGCAAAAGGAAGGGAAATGAGCACCTGGGTAATCTGGGCAGTTACAAAGAGTAGGCACTTTGCCTTAACAACGTCGCGCTTCGGTACCGGCAGCAGTGCGGAGTAATAGATATCATTGGTTTCCCGCCCATACATCATGGTGATATAAGGGGCCAAGCAGCCAAAGATGAAGACCATACCATACGGGTAGGCCGGCACAATCACCAGCACACCGAGGAGCGTGAAAATAAAAAGGTTAGGGTGAGCCGCTAGGCGCAGTTCTTTATAGAGAAGGTTAAACATCGTACGTCCTCCTTTCGGTGCGGATCATGATTTCTTCGAGGGTCAGCGGCCCTTCTTCATCCAGCTCTTTGAGGAACTGAAAAGACTCGATGAACTGAGACTTCTCGGCACTCCGCAGTAGCTTTCCATCCTTTATATAGGTAATGTCATCGGCGCATTTTTCCAAGTCCGATGTGATATGCGTCGAATACAGGATACTGCGGCTGCCATCTTTGACAAGCTGTCGGAATAGGTTTAGCAGATCATCCCGTGAAACGGGATCCAAGCCGCTGGTTGGTTCATCAAAGATGAGGAGCTTGGCATTGTGAGATAAAGCTAAAGCCACCATAAACTTGACCTGCATGCCTGCCGACAGCTCTTTTACCCGCTTCTCCGGATCGAGAGAAAACATCTTTAGGTATTTCTGGTACGCATCTTCATCCCATTCCTGATAAAACCGCTTGGTCACAGCCGTGATATGAGTGAGCTTCTTATGACTGTAAAAGTCAATTCCACCAAGCACCACGCCAATCTGCTGCTTGCAGCTCTCTTCATTCGCGTAGAAGTCGCGGCCAAACATTGTTACTGTCCCGTTATCTGGCTTGACCAGGTTAAGGATAGACTTCAGGGTAGTGGTCTTACCCGCTCCATTCCTTCCGATGAGGCCCATAATTCTCCCCGGCTTGAGATGAAAACTTACATTATCTAATAAGAATCCAGGATAACGCTTGCTTAGGTTCTGTACAACCAGCACAATTCTCAATCTCCTTTCGAAAACAGCCGCTCCACTGCTTGTCCTGTAATCGCCAAGAAAGTGTCACTATCCATCAAAGCTAGCCCCCGGGTGGCTGGGGTCGTATCACCGAGTACCACGAGGGTATCTCCCGGCTTTAGATTGAGGGTGTCGCGGGCCTTTTTGGGAAGTACAATCTGCCCCCGCTCTCCCACTGTAACTACGCCGAAAAGATGTTTGTTCTTAGGTGCAATCGGCAAACCCGCCTCTTCTGGGTCGTGGCGCACTAAGTCGTTCAATGAGACGTCGTACAGGTCGGCCAGCGCTTCGCAGTTTATGATATCCGGAAGAGAATCGCCGTTTTCCCATTTCGCAACCGCCTGACGAGACACACCAATGCGTTCCGCCACTTCTTCTTGGGTCATGCGGCTTTTATTGCGCAGATACCTCAGGTTAGCGGCAATGTTATTTCTCGTACTACTCATACTTTTCATACCTCCTAGCCCTATCTTACATCGTATGTTCCCAGAGCAAAACCAACTGATACAAACAAGTTTTGTTAATGTCAGTTGCGTTATGCAGTTTCCTGCTGAGAACCGCTCGCTTTATCTAGCAACAATCAACTAGAATGTGTATACTAGACAAGGACAACAAAGCTACCACTTACTCGAAGGGAGTCGACATAGTTGTTCTATACAGAAGAAAAATTGAAACAGCGCATCGCTGATCTGTACCGGCTGCGCTATCGTGAGGCACAGCCCATTAAGAGCTTTGCCTTTCTAGAAGATAAGGAGGGTGCTGTCGGGGCGCGCCCACCCGCTCTCGATGAGAGCTGGGGCCAGATCTCACTCGGAGACCGCTGGCAGGGATGGGATAAGTACGCCTGGCTGGCAGCAGAAATTGATGTCCCAGCCGATTGGAAGGACAGAAAAGTCCTTCTCCGCCTCGACCTTGGCCGAACTGGCGGCGGCAACAACTCGGGCTTTGAGTCTCTGCTTTATCTAAACGGTGAACCTTACCAAGGGGTAGACTCAAATCACCAGGAGGTCTTCCTGCCGGCAGAACTGGCAGGAACCAGAATCCTTGTGCAGATCCGCCTCTGGTCAGGCCTAAACGGCGGTGGCCGCCCTGTAGAGCAAGAGTACCAGATTAGGACGGCTGAACTCTGCTGGCTTGATCAAGACGCAGACGACTTCTACTATTGGGGCAGAGCGGTGCTTCAGACGGTTGCTGTCCTCGAACAAGAGAAACCAGAGCGCCATGATCTGCTGAGCGCTTTGAATCGCTGCTACAAGCTGATCGACTATGCCGAACCTGGTTCTGACGAGTTCTATGAAACTGTTGCTCTCGCTAACGAGCAGCTTAAGAAAGAACTGGAGCGCATCGAGAAGCATCATGCTGTAACCGTCCACTGCGTAGGCCATACCCATATCGACGTGGCTTGGCTGTGGCGTCTTAAGCATACCCGTGAAAAGGCCGCTCGCTCCTTCTCTACTGTGATCCGCTTGATGGAAATGTACCCTGATTACATTTTCCAACAGGCGCAGCCTCAACTCTATGAGTACATCAAGAACGATTACCCAGATATCTATGCTAAAATCAAGAAACTGGTTGCCGAAAAGCGCTGGGAAGCCGATGGCGGCATGTGGGTCGAAGCCGACTGCAACCTCACCTCGGGCGAGTCATTGGTACGGCAGATTCTGTTTGGAACACGGTTCCTGAAACAGGAATTCGGGGTAGATTGCACCTATCTCTGGCTGCCTGACGTTTTTGGATACAGCTGGGCGCTGCCCCAGATTCTGAAAAAGTCTGGCCTGAATACATTCATGACCACGAAGATCAGCTGGAACCAGTACAACAGGATGCCCCATGATACCTTCATGTGGCGTGGGATTGATGGAACCGAAATCCTCACTCATTTTATCACCACAACAGATGTAAATCCTAACGGCTGGTTCTACACCTACAACGGTGATATCCGTGCCGGGACAGTGCTCGGCAGTTGGCAGGCGTACCGCAACAAGGACTTCAATAAGGACATTCTCCTGTCATATGGTTACGGTGATGGTGGTGGAGGCGTAAACCGCGACATGCTCGAAATGCGCCGCCGTTTAGACAAGATGCCCGGAATTCCTTATGTCAAGACTACCCGGGCCGGCGACTATTTCACCAAGCTGCATGAAGCAGTAGCTAACACCGATCAGTATGTACACACTTGGGATGGCGAGCTGTACCTCGAGTACCACCGGGGAACATATACGAGCCAGGCCTACAACAAGAAGATGAACCGTAAGCTGGAGCTCTTATACCGAGAGACCGAATGGCTCAATACCTTGGGCAGCATCTCTAAAGGCTCTTGGGATCTTTATCCTCAAGAAGAGATTAATGAGGGCTGGAAGATCATTCTGCGCAACCAGTTCCACGACATCATTCCTGGCTCTTCCATTCGTGAAGTCTACGAAGACAGTACCGTTGAGTACGCCGAGAGCGAGGCCATTGCCACCAACGCCTGGAAAGGTGCCAGTAAGGCTCTAGTCGCAGATGCGCAGAACGCCTTTACCATCTTCAACTCTGCTCCCTGGACTCGGGATGACGTCATTTCCATCCCTGTCTCTGCCGTGGGAGAAACAGGCCAGTGGTTTGATTGCAGCGGCAATGCCCTCCAAGCACAGCGTCAGAGCGATAATTGGGTTGTCTACGTCACGAATATCCCCTCGATGGGATACAAGGTGATCCGCTTCGACAGCAATGCAGAAGCAGCTGGAACAACAGAAAAACCATTTGCTGTTACAGAAAACAGTATCACGACTCCGTTTTATGAAATCACTTGGAACGAGAAAGGCCAGCTTTCTTCTATCTTTGATCGTGAAAACAACCGGCAGGTTCTGGCCAAGGGAGAGCTGGGCAACGTACTCCAGGTCTTCGAAGACAAACCCATGGCTCACGATGCCTGGGATATCGACATCTACTACCAGGAAAAGATGCGGGTAGTCGATGACTTAGTAAATGTGTCGGTAGTGGAAGAAGGCCCCCTCGAGGCGGTGATCCGCTTTGAGTGGAATTACAGAAACTCTACCATTACTCAGGATATGGTCCTCTCAGCTGTCACAAGGCGCATCGATTTCCGCACCACTGTTGATTGGCACGAGCGCCAGCAGCTCTTGAAGGTTGCCTTCCCAGTCGACATTCGTGCCACTGAGGCCACATACGACATCCAATTTGGAAACGTCAAACGGCCAACACACTGGAACACCAGCTGGGATTGGGCGCGGTTTGAGACTGTAGGGCATCAGTGGGCCGACCTGTCAGAGAGGGGCTATGGAGTAAGCCTCCTCAACGACTGCAAGTACGGCTATGACATCAAGAACAACGTGCTGCGTCTGTCGCTGATCAAGTCGGCTGTTCATCCAGACTACATGGCTGACCAAGGACCTCACGAGTTCACTTACAGCCTGCTGCCTCACGCGGCAGATTGGTATGAAGGGCGCACTGTTCAGGAGGCTTGGTATCTCAACAATCCGCTTGCATTCAAAGCTGGGCAGGCTGAAGTGAGCGAACTCAGTTTCCTCAATTTCGATGCACCAAACGTGATGATCGACGCTGTGAAGAAGTCCGAGGATGGCAGCAGAGTAATCGTCAGACTGCACGAGTTCAGCGGCCAATCTTGCCAAGTAAGTCTCAGAAGTGACTATGAGATCTTGGATTGGCAAGAAGTCAATTTAATGGAGAAACCAGAAGGCCCTGTCACAGAAGGCCCGATCGAGTTCACTATCAAGCCATATGAAATCAGGACCTTCAGCTTGAACGTGACTAAGAAAGCTTAGTTGATACGAAAAATCCCTACCTGGGGCTGACCTTCATTCCCAGGTAGGGATTCTGTTTTTACCGCAGCTTGAACTTGCCTACTAAGCTCTGCAGATTCTCTGCCATATCGCTCAAGTTCTGTGCCGATGTGGCAATAGTCTCGATCGACGCTGACTGCTCTTCAGTCGTCGAAGCAAGCTCTTGACTTCCAAAGTTGATTTCCTTAATGCCTTCAGAGATCTTGTCTATTTGAGCAATGATGCTATCCACCGATGCAATAATCTCCTGCATCAATCGGACCCAAATGCTCGCCAGTAGCAGATGCCACGATCTCCAGGTTGCGGTTATACCAATAGATAACATCCGCAGACAAGGTTTCGGCGAGGCGTTCCAGATAATCATTGCTGATGGAGTCACGGTTTGCAGCGGCCATCCGGCCTATTCCGAGAAGGATATGTGCAAGTGCTGACTCGACCTCATTTAGCGCGGCAGCATTATCCACCAAACGGTTCACTGCTTGTGCCGCCAAATCTAACCCCAAACCCTGCATCCCCTTGAGCATGGCAGTCCGAACGAACCCGAAGGTGACGATACCCAGTACACCAATCGCTAGAGACAAGAGCAGTAGAGGTACGACAATAAGCCGAAACCTGATGCTGCTCATCCTCGCCAACAACGATCTGCCATTTGCCACGACAGAGCCCCCCCTTGTGGCCATGATTAGATTCGCAAAATTCGCATTCCTATTCGATTGTGCTTTTATTGTGACATGTGGGCAGGCAGGTGTCAACAGCAGGATATTGACAGGCATTATCCCTTCTGATATTCTAGTGGCAAGAATTATTCTGGTTTACGACCGTCTGCCACCGGGTAGGCGGGGGAAGTGTCTGGCGCACTCCGTTAGGTCTTAGAAGGGGTGTGGGCAGGCGCTTTTTTTATGCAGGCTAGAACTGTTCAGGAGGTAGAAGATGAGGAAAGACCTGCTCGCAGACTTTGGAAAATACGTTTCACTCAACGTCCTCAGCATGCTTGCTCTATCAGTATACATTTTGGCTGACACGTTTTTTGTCGCCAATGGCCTAGGCGCAGCAGGATTAGCATCGCTGAACTTAGCAATTTCTGCCTACAACTTCATCTATGGAATCGCCTTAATGTTGGGTATAGGAGGCGCTACCCGCTACAGTATCGAGAGATCCCGTACCGGAAGCGCAGCAGAGGGGAACCGCATCTTCACAGCTGTGGTCCGCTTAGGTCTGACCGTCAGTTTCATCTATGTAGTGATCGGTGCATTCTGGGCCGAACCCTTAGCAAGACTGCTCGGTGCTGATCAGGATACCCTGGCAATGACCACCACTTATCTTCGCACCATCCTTTGCTTTTCGCCGTCATTTATGCTGAGCAGCATCGTTACATCATTCATTCGCAATGACGGCAGCCCCCGGACTGCGATGGCAGGTATGGTGGTGAGCAGCCTATCCAACATTGTCCTGGACTACATTTTCATTTTTCCCCTGCAGATGGGTATGTTCGGTGCTGCTTTTGCCACAGGGTTATCCTCAGTGATCGGCTTGATGGTAATATCCCCTTATTTTATCAAGGGGAAGAACAACTTCCGTCTGCAGAAACTCAGTACGCCTCTCCGGCTCTACGGAAACATCTGTGCCCTTGGGGCCGCGTCGCTCGTAACAGAGCTTGCTTCTGGGATTGTACTGATTGTCTTCAATCTGCGCCTCGTCCAGCTCGGTGGTAATTTAGCTGTGGCCGCCTACGGAGTCATTGCCAACCTCTCGATAATCACGATTGCAGTCTTCACTGGGATTGGCCAGGGAGTACAGCCACTGCTAAGCAGTAATCATGGTGCGGGCCGAAGCGAGAACGTGAAGTACTTGCTGAAATACTCGGTCATACTGTCGTCACTGACCGCTGCAGTTGTGATAGGTGTGATTGCGGCATTTGGAGAGCCAATTGCTGACTCATTCAACGGTGACAACAACCCGCTCTTCACGACAATCGCGGCAGAGGGGCTGCGTATTTATTTCCTTGGTTTTCTATTTGCTGGCCTGAACGTTTTGTTTTCGATCTATTTTAGTGCTGTCGAAGAGCCACGGCTGGGCTTTATGATTTCTGTTTTGCGTGGATTTGCGCTAGTTGTTCCGCTGGCACTCCTGCTGTCGCAGATCTGGGGCGTGACCGGTATCTGGCTCACGTTCCCTGTTACAGAAGCATTAGTCTTTGCCCTAATGGTACCAAAACTAAAGGGCTTTCAGCGTTCTGAAAGCCCAATGAGAGGCCAGCCTAGGAGAGTAGAAGTCTAGAGGGTAAACCGTGACACCAGCTGATGGAGTTGATCTGCCATATGATGCAGATTCTGGGTTGAGGTGGCGATACTCTCTAATGATGCAGATTGCTCCTCAGTAACCGCAGCCAGCTCGCGACTGCGGCTGCTGATTGATTCGACACCGTCAGAAAGAGACTCAATCTGGCCGATGATGCTGTTGATCGACTCCACAATGTCTCGGATTAAATCTCCTGTTTGCCTTACAACAACTGTATTCTGCTCTGCTTGTTCAGCCCCATGGTTGATCGCATCAATCGTGCGGGCTGCTTCTGCTTGTATACCAACAATGAGTTCGGTGATGCGTGTTGCTGATGCAGCGGATTGCTCTGCCAGTTTGCGCACTTCGTTGGCAACAACAGCAAAACCGCGCCCGTTTTCGCCAGCACGAGATGCTTCGATGGCTGCGTTCAAGGCGAGCAGGTTTGTCTGGCCGGCTATATCGTTAATCACTTCTACAATCTCACTTATTTCCTGTGACTTCTCACCTAAGCTCCCCACAGTCGAGGATATGCCCTTAATCAGGCTGCGCAGGTTCTCGGTACTGACCACAGCGTCTTTTATGGCCGCACTTCCCTTAGACGTTGTATCAAGGATGTGCTCTGCCGCGTCCGCCATAGCCTGCGCTTTTTCGTTAATCACCTGTGCTGTCGAGGCAAATTGGCTGCCAGCGCTCGCGACTTCCTGCATAGAGGCGCTAGTCTCTTCGGTCGAAGCAGATAAGTGCTGGCTGGTTTCAGCAATGTTAGAAGAGGCCTGCGCTAGCTGCACCAGGACATCCTTTACAGCGTTCTTAGTGCGTTCTACTGCACGAGCCATGGTACCAAATTCATTGGGCTGATTAAGGACCCGTTCCGGTATTCTGCTGGCAAAATTGCCATCAGCCATATATTCAAAATGCTTCTGGGCACCAACTAGACCGCGCATCAAGGCCGATGTAATTCTGTACAGGGCTCCTCCCACGAGTAATAGTGCAGCGCCGCCCCCGATCAGCACTGCCGTGGCGATCTGACCTGCTGTGTCAGTAGATGCTGTCTGCGAACGCGCGAGATGATATGTAGCAACTGACAATCCGGCGAATACGACGATCAGAAGGAGAAGCGGCACGACAATGAGTTTGAATTTGTAGCTGCGCCGCCTCCTCAGTAGACTACCTAATGTATTAGACACAGTCATGCCCCCTACCGCTGCGTGCACTATATTCTAACAAACTCGCTCAGTTTTTATTGTGGCATAGATGGATAAAGCTGTCAATCACTGTGCCCATAGAAAAGGTGTGCCCCCATCCGGGAAGCACACCTCAGCCTTATCGAACACTCTTCTTCTGTACTTCATACCCAACGCTCGTGATTGCCTTTTCTATGTCGTCAATGGATACCTTGTTTTCGTCGAAGTTTAGCTTCACTTTGCTGGCATTAAACATGACCTTGACCGAATCATGATCTACACCATCTACTCCCTTGACGGCGCTCTCAATCTTCTGCATGCAAGATGGGCATGTCAGAGTTTCCAATTGCAGAGTTGCGCTTTTCATATCAACATCCCCCTTCTGGTCTTTATTATAACCTTCTCCACAACCATAAAGATGTCGTCTCAGTCGCGCAGGCGATAGCGCAGGAGACGCATACCGTTCAAAATAACCGCAAGAATGCTTCCTTCATGCACCAGCATACCGATGGACATATTCATCCAATCGCTGAAAATCAGGCTTGTCAGCAGCACAAGAACCACACCCACTGCGATAATAATATTCTGCTGCATATTTCGGGCTGTTGCTTTAGCCAAACCTAGAGCGTGAGGGAGCCGCCTGAAGTCAGAATTCATCAAGACTACGTCGGAGGTTTCAATAGCTACATCTGTGCCGCCCCCCATGGCGATCCCGATGTTCGCGAGTGCTAGCGAAGGGCTGTCGTTCACACCATCGCCTACGAAGGCGACTATCCGGCCCTCTTCCATGAGCTTCTTAATGTAAGCGGCCTTATCTTCTGGCAGCATGTTGCCGTGGGCTTCTGTTAATCCTAGTTCACGGCTGACCACATCAACTGTCCCCTGATTATCGCCAGAGAGCATGATGAGGTTCTTTACACCAAGGCGTCTCAGGCGCTGCAGATCTTCTTTCACACCGGGGCGAATCTGGTCTCTTACACCCATCAAGATTTTCAGTTCACCGTCAACAGCAGTCAGCACTAAGGAATTGCCGTTCTGTTCGAAGATGGCGATATCAGCAAGGGCTTTTGCGGTAAGTGCCACGTTTTCCCTTTGCATCAATGCCACGTTGCCAACTGCTGCGCGGTGGCCGTCGACCTCTGCAACAATACCCGCGCCTTTGACCACTTCGGTTCCCTCAACGGCGAAGGTCTTTACTTCACCGATGGCTTCTAGAACTGCTTTCGCCAGTGGGTGATCTGATTCCCGTTCGATGCTGGCCAAATAACTCAACGCCTCATCGATATTATCTCCGTAGTATTCTGTATCTGCTACCGACGGGTTCCCTACCGTTAGGGTGCCAGTTTTATCAAAGACCATGGTGTCGAGCCTGCTGAAGTCACTGATCACTTCGCTCCCCTTCAGCAGAATGCCGTGGCGAGCCCCATTTCCGATGCCAGCAACGTTAGAAACGGGCACACCAATCACCAAAGCGCCAGGGCAGCCGAGTACGAGAACGGTAATCGCTAGTTCAAGATTTCGACTGAACAGCCAAACCAAAATACCCAACACCAATACCGCGGGTGTGTAGTACTTCGCAAATCTATCAATAAAGCGTTCTGCAGCAGACTTTGAGTCCTGCGCTTCTTCCACCAGTTCAATGATTCGGCCAAATGTAGTATCTTCACCGACCCGGTCAGCTTCTACTTGGAGAGTACCGTTATCGAGAATGGTTCCAGCAAAGACCTTAGAACCCGGTTCTTTGGCCACGGGAATCGATTCGCCAGTGATACTTGCTTCATTGACGCTGCCTTCACCAGACAGTACCGTTCCATCCACGGGAACTTTAGCTCCGGTCTTGACGAGGAGAATATCGCCTACATCCACCTCGTCTACCGAAACTTCCACAAACTCGCCGTCTTCCATCCGCTTCAGTGCAGTCTCAGGTGCTAATTCTGTCAGCTCCTTAATAGCTGAGCGCGTCTTATTGAGAGTGCGCTGTTCCAAATAAGCTCCGAAGAGGAACAGAAATGTTACAATCGCCGATTCCTCATAGTTCTGAATTAGGAAGGCACCGGCCACTGCAATGGTTACAAGGACATCGATGCTGACCACTTTAACCCGTAGAGCTTGGTATGCCTGGATAGCAATAGGGGCCGCACCAATGACAGAAGCAATAATCAGCGCCCATTCAAAGACCTGTATACCCCCTGTTGTCCATCTGCTCAAGAACGCAGTCAAGATCAGAATCGCGCTGATTGCGGTGATCTGATTCTTGCTCCGAAGAATAAAACGCTGCACATCCTCACCCTTTCCCACATCCAATCTAGGCTTGGTATGCTTTATCTAGTTCAGCCAGCATGTTATAGACTGCTTCGTAGGTTTCGCATACATCGCCAGGTACGGTGTAGTTACCAGTTATCTGCCTCAGCTTCTCGAATTCGGCATCCAATTCTGGTTTTTCCTCTCCGGCAGCTTCCAGTTTAGCCATTATTTCGTCGAAAACCTGCTTCACATCGTAAAACTCTGGATGAGTCGGGCCGTGCACCCGAGCTACCACAGGTACATACTGCTCCAGCATTGGTAGATACCTTTCTCTTGCTTCGCCAAATACGGTCATAATCTATCTCCCTTTCTCTGGACTGCTTGATTCTGCTGTTTGTAGTCTCATTCTAGCATGCCGCGTCCAACGAAAAAATGATCCGGATCAAATTTCAGGAGTTTGTTTGTTATTTGGCTGCATCGGACTTCTTGGTTGATGCCGCCGCAGGAGATTGAATCCTACAAATCGGGCACAAGCAGGGTATTTACAAATATTATAGAATAGGTTAATATCATCGAAATTGGAGGGATGATTTTGAAGGGATTGTGGGAAAGACTTGACAACCGCCGACGTATGCTGGTGGTTGGCCTGCTGATTGTTCTGATAGGTAGTTTTTTAGCTGGCTTATTCCACACATCATTCTACTCCGTTAAGATTAGCCGCATTGGGTTCGAAACAGAGCGAGGTACACTCACTGGTCTGCTGTATATGCCCAAGGGTGCCGGGCCAGATGATCCACGCCCTGTAATCGTCACAACGCATGGTTACTTAAACTCAAAGGAAATGCAGGATGCACCAGCCATCGAAATGTCCAGGCGGGGCTACATAGTCCTTGCTCTGGATATGTACGATCACGGTGACTCCCGCTGGGCTAATGATATTCCTCCGGGAGGACACTTCGGCACGTTTTGGATTTACTCACAGTTCGACGCAGCCAATTATATGTATGATCAGCCCTACACCAAAAAAGATTCTGATGGAAATGCTTACATCGCTGTCAGCGGTCACTCTATGGGCGGGTTCTCGTCGTTCATAGCCATGTACTTCGACGAACTGGCCGCTCTGCAGAAAGGCTACCGTACAATCTATACTGGCATTTCAGTCGGATCTGACTTCTCATATGCCGGAGCAGTTGCTTCACAGGAGCAGTTCCAAGCAGCCTTTGGTTCGCGGACTGTGGGCATGATCGCCGCACACTATGACGAGTTTTTCTTCAACAAGTCGGACGGAGAAAAAACCGCTGCAGAAAAGGCTGTCACTGGTACCGTGACATTCAAGGACTTTCCTGCCACAAACTCGGGTAAAGCTTTCTTAGGCCTCGCCTCTAACGCTCCAGCTGGAAATGCGGGACAGTTCTACACAGTCCAATCCGGTGATTTAGTCGTGGGTGGCCAGACGCTGCGTGGTTCGGAGGAAGGAAAGCGAGTCATCTATACTCCAAGGGAAATCCATCCCTGGAACCATTTCTCCCGGACAACTACAGCTCACTTAATCGAGTTCTATACCGAAGCGTTTACCGGGGTGACCTCACCCAATCAGACACGGGTGAACCTGAGCCCGAACAATCAAATCTGGTGGCTCAAGGAAGCTTTCAACCTTGTATCTCTAATAGGCTTCTTCATCACTGTCTTGGCTGTTGCCCAGATGGTTATCTCTCTGCCATTCTTTAAGAACGCCGTGGTATCTGTCCCCAAACCTTTGGGCGGAGTCAAATCAGAGAGCGCCAGAAGAATTTACTGGCTGATAGCTATTGTAGTCACACTTCTGCCAGCGATCTTCTTCCCTGGGCTGATCAATCAAAACCCCGAGGCCATGAAGCCGCTTATTTGGGGTACCTATATCATAATCGCCCTGAGCATTGTTTGGGTGATCAGGGCCTTTGCAACAAAGGGTGAGGGTGAAAACGCTCCCGCTGCTATCGGCAGGAGAGCAGTAGTGATTATAATCTTTGCCGCTGCTTTGGCAATCTGGCTCGTAAGGGCGCAATCCTTCCTCAAGCTGGGAAGCTACTTTAATCAGCCCACCACAAACCAAATTGCTTATTGGGGTGTGGCCAGCGGCTTGATTGCAGCGTTGGTCAACGTGATTGCTTACTATGTTGACAGACAGAAGAAGGGTGCTGAATTCACGAGCTACGGCATCGTATTGAAACCGATGGTTATCGTTGCCAGTCTAGCTTCTGCTGTCGTGTCCATCATCCTGGGCTACATCGTACTGTGGCTCATGCAGTTAATCTTCGGTGTCGACTTCAGAATCTGGACTCTAGCAGTGCGCACCTTTAAGCTAGAGCACTTACGCACAGCCATGCGCTACCTGCCTTACTTCTTCGTGTTCTACATGATCAACACTGTTGCAGTAAATGCGAACACTCGTGGCTTGAAACGGGGCAGCTGTCTGGTGGCGGTACTCTTGAACGCAGGCGGCCTGGCACTGTGGCTGCTGTATCAATATGGAAAACTGTTTATTACAGGGGTAGCAGGTTACCCAGCAGAGCCACTCAACGGCATTCTGCTCTTTGCTCTGACCCCAATCCTCGCCGTTGCAGCAATATACGCTCGAAAGCTGTTTGACACAACAGGGAACATCTGGCTTGCGTCCTTCCTGAACAGTATCCTGTTCACGATGATTACAGCAGCGAATACCGCCATGTTCTGGAACCTGATGTCATAGTCTGTATGACTCAAGGCTCTTTCTTGCCAGCCGAGAGGCTGCAGAGGAATTGAAAAACACAGGGCCTCCTGATCAGGAAGCCCTGTGTTACATTTGGGACGCAGTCGATGTTCCTAAACCAGTTTTCTGCGGAACAGCAGTACTGTCAGGCCGAGGGTGGCAAGAATCAAAGCAACGGTGATACCAATCTGTGGATACAGCTCTGAGACGGCGACTGCGCCGCTCACCACATCCATATTCTTAGTTGCAAGTGCGAGAGGGTTATACTCCTTGAGAGCCGAGAATAGATTCAGGAGGTTCAGCAGAACTACCAGCCCCCCTGTAACAAGCAGGCTTCCGTAGCTGCTGCTGACCAGGGTTCCCCCCAAGAGGAGTACCGCTAAGAGCAGTGCCCCAAAGAACCAAAGACAGAACGTGGCGAAAAACAGATTCTGCGACAGGTTGTCAGGAAATAGATAGACTGTATAAACCCAAGTGACAACATGAGAGATGGCCACACTCATCGTCCAAAGCACCAACATTGCAGCGTACTTAGCCAAAATCACGGTCTGGCGGGGAAGCCCCTTCGTCAGAAGCAGCACCAAGGTTCCCCTGCTGAGCTCGTTGGTCAACACACCGCTGAACACTAGCAGAACAACAATGAGCCCCATCTGCTGAATATTTTTGAAAAACTGGGCCCACGAATCCAGAGAAGAAGGTTCAGGAATAGTAATTGACATCCCTTCCGGTAGGAAACTAGCCAGAAGATCTGGGGTAAGCTTGGCAACTAGTGGGTTCATGATGCCGAGAATCAAGAAGACAATGCCCAAGAGCAGGAGTTTGTATGTTTTGACGCTCTCCTTCAGCTCTTTCTTGAAAAAAACAGCGAAGTGGTTCACTGTACCACCTCCTCAAACAAGCTCTCGAGGGTCGGTTCGAGAACTTCGAACTTCTCGGGAACAATGCCTTCCGAAGAGAACAAGCTGATCAACAGCTGACCTGTCCCATTCTGGTCGGCGCTGGCTACTGTTAGGGTATCACCGTCGACGATGACGCTGATGGTAGGCTGCTGCAGCGCTGACAATGCTGCGAACCGAGCTGCCTCTTCTGGGCTGGAAAACCTCACACTAAAACTATTGCGCCGATAACGCCGGCGCAGCTCAGAGATGGGCCCGGAGACCACTAACTTACCACCATCAAGAATGGCGACCTGATCACAGATACGTTCCACATCAGACAAAATGTGCGTGGAAAAGACCACCGTAGTGCGCCCTTTGAGAGCAGCGAGAATATCCAAAATCTGCCTCCGCCCGATAGGATCAAGAGCAGAGGTGGGTTCGTCACAAATCAGAAGCCGCGGTTCGGTAATCAACGCTTGAGCGATGCCTAAGCGCTGCTTCATTCCCCGCGAGAACCAGCTTATCCTCCGGTTAACATCCCCGAGCCCCACCAGTTCGAGAAGCTCTACACTGCGTTCCTTGATCCTCTCTCGTGAGAGTCCAGCTATTTCCCCACATAAATGCAAGTATTCAAGGGGCCGCATATAGCTATAGAACTCTGGCACATCAGGAAGAAAGCCGATGTGGCGGTTAGTACGGCTGCTGCCGTAGGTAACCTTCTCACCGCATACCATGACGGTACCCTGATCGGGTTTTAGGAGCCCCAAGATTATCTTCATTGTGGTGGTCTTACCAGCACCGTTCTTCCCTACGAACCCGAAAACTGAATTCTCCGGAACAACCATGTCAAGGCCGCGCAAAACCTCATTGCTGCCAAAGCTCATGTGTAGATCTTTGATTTCGAGGATGTTCACTCCGCATCACCCCGCCCAAAGACAAAGTAGACTACAGGGCCGATGATGCTGATGAACAACACGACAGGAATCCAAAAGACCTTGTTTCCAAACCGATAGCTGGGATGCCTAATCACGTGAACGAAGGCTGTGATAGCCAGGGTCAACTGAGCAATGATCAGAGGAACTAAAAAAGGCCAATACTCACGCAAGGTTTCCAATTCTAATCACCTCTACTCTCAAAGTGTCTGGCGAGCCTTGTCACCATAGCTCGAAAGCGTGGATTCTGAGACAGATGCTCAAAAGCAGGATTCTGTGTCATGCCCTCTATCAGGCTCTCTTGAATTACCGCGTCACTCCTGGGCGGCTTTACACCTAAGTCGAAGTCTTTGTACCAGTTCTGCACTCTATCAAAGAACTCATCACCAGTGAATTCAAGTGGGAAAACACCCGAAGCAGCAAGGTCTACGTATTCCTGCAAGAGGTTAAGCGCTTCGTCATTGCGTCCCAACATTGCGTAACCTTGGGCACCAGTGAGATAAACACCAAATAGAATAGCTGGATGAAGCCGCTTAACATTGAACAGTTCAATTAGTCCGAAAGTACGCCCAATTATCTGATCGTACTTGACTGGATCATCCAAATTGAGCATCAAGTAATTGGGTACATCAGCCAGAATACCCATCAAGTGGCGGAAGATGCCGATCTGAGTTGTCTCCTTCGCTTTTTCTATGTCACCTATTTGATGATAAGCTGAGGCAAGCAGTACCTCGTCTCCCAGCACAGGGTCATTTACACCCGCCATCAGATCAATAACTACGGCCGGATTTCCTAAGTTCAGCTCACACAGAGCCTCTATGAAATTAGCCTGTCGGTTTAGGTCTACGTGGCCGCTTTCTTCCTTAATGCGGACGCAGAGTCCCTTGATTGTCTCGAACATTTCATGCTGTACTTCTTGAGTTGGAGCTAGATGAACATGATTGAGAAGCAGCACAGCCATCTGAAGGAGCAGCGGAAAACACGAAAAGTATTTCCTGATAATCGCATCGCATTCGGCCACGACAGCATCAAAGGGTTTCGCAGAAAAATCCTGCGCTAGCCGATGATACAGCCGGCGAATGTCATCCTTTTCCATCTGGGGTTCATAACCAAGAAGGTCATCAATGCTGATATTGAAATAAGCCGCCAGCTGAGGCAACAACGTGATATCTGGGTAGCTCTGCCCCGTTTCCCATTTAGATACAGACGCCTTAGAGACTCCCATGTACTGGGCTAGATCTTCTTGGGTGATGCCCTTACGCCGGCGCCCCTCGACAATCGCCCGGCCAATGTTGATTTCCTTCACCGCGACCACCTCAATTCCATTATAGAACGAGGCAGAAAGAGTCACAATCGACTTGCAGTTGACATCGGTTGACAAAATCAACTGACACGAAACAAAAAGAGCCTGACCGAAATCTATTATCCGGTCAAGACTCTATTCTTGTAACTCTACTGCCGGCCAAGAGATCGGGCAGATGCCGTCCGTCTCGCCGTATAGATACCATCAAGACATAACCTGCTGTCAGAAAAACAGACAGCGTTAGACAGATGATCGCAAACGGAGTATCAAAGCCCGTATATATGCCATGGATAGTGCTCATGTGACCAAGCTGCCATGGCAAGAACTTCAAGACATTCCGAATAATGCTACCCCGTATTGGGCTGCCATTGTACTTGACCTCCAACCCAACGCGACGCTTCCCCCAGGAAGCACGCTCTGTAGAAGATTCCATAACAGAAAAAATGATAATAACCGGAACCACCGAGGTAAGCGCAGCTACTAACTGCGCCTGAAGAACTGTCATCTCCGGAACACCATCAAACAGCACAGAATAAACAGCTGTCGCGCACACCGCCAACAGCACTAGGTATGCAGAAATCAGCAGCCAATCAAGAAATAAGGCCTTTAAGCGCTGTACGAGTCTTACGTTCACTGCCTCACCTCCCTCATGCCAAAACCGCGGGTCAACTTCACATGCTGTACATCAATAAGCACACACCTGCGCATCTTCCACATCCTGGGCCAGTTCTTGCTCCAAGAGCGAGGTTCCGCCTTGTTACTCCTTTTCACATGTCGATGGTACTCTCCTGCTGTCGAAGGAACGTCTACCCTTCTGTTGAATATAGGAATAGCTTATCATCAGTTTGGAGGAGGGTGCTTTAGTGGCGTCAATCTTCGGAGCATTAGTACTAGGGTTCGTCCTCAGCAAAGCGGTAAGGTTCCCAGAAAAGGCCCAGAATATCATCGGTAACCTGAGCACAGTCGCCATCTTTTTGCTGCTGTTTATTATGGGTATCACCATTGGAGCTGATCCAGAAGTGATGGCCGATCTAGGAAGCTTGGGGCTGAAAGCCTTTTTGATTGCAGCTGCAGCAGTCACCGGCAGTATACTTGCTGTCTGGGCTGGAACAGCGCTGGTAAGGAGGGTGGCCCGTGACTAAGTACCTCGTCCTAACACTTATCCTCGGAATCCTATGCGGCCATTTTTTTGTAGATCCAATTCTTATACCTAGATTTGAAATGGCTTTAGAGTGGGCCCTGCTCCTTCTTTTGTTCGCTGTCGGCGTAGAACTGGGTTTTACAAAACACCTAGGAAGACAGCTCCGCTCCATGCCGAGAGCAGTCCTGCTGCTTCCTTTCGTGATCGCTTTGGCTTCAGTATTGAGTGCTGTGATCGTTAACCTATTTATAGGGCTGCATCCTATCGAAGCAGCTGCGGTTGCCAGCGGCTTCGGATGGTATTCTCTATCAGGCCTCTTGATCGCCCAATCATACGACACAGCTCTAGGTACCCTGGCATTTCTAGCCAACGTCATGCGTGAACTGATCGCAATTGTTATTATCCCCTTTGTAGCTAGACGTTTTGGCTACTTAAGTGCTGTCGCCCCTGGCGGAGCCACAGCGATGGACGTAACGCTGCCAATCATTTCGCGCAACACTGACGCCCAGACAACGATCGCTGCCTTTTATTCAGGAACTGTCTTGACCCTGCTGGTTCCAATCATAGTGCCGCTCTTGATAAAATGGGCTCAAGTATTCCGCTAATCCTCCTTGAGATGCGTATGCCCACTATGTATAGGGGCTAGACTAGGCAGGAGGAGGAATGCATAGTGGACCAATCTCCCATTCAGATTCAGAAGTGGCTTGATAGGTATAAGAATCAGGTCTTGAAGATCACAAAGGTCGAAAAAGGCGATTTAGATGAGGCCAGCATCAAATTGCGGCAGGCAGACCTTATAGAGCACGAAGATACCGATGATTATCTGTCGCCGCAGGCCCTGCTGCTTATGGGCGAAGGAACCATCATGACAGACGCGGGAAGAATACCACTCCCACAGCAGACTTATGAAATTGCTCTCACAGGCCACTGGACAAGCCATTTCGATGAACACAGCCTTCAACTGCACACCGAACGAGGAACATACACCATTGAACCGGAAAGTATGCCATAAAAAACCCGGCAGCTGCACAGCTGTCGGGATTCGTTTTGTCTCCTAAGTTAACTCCTGCAGAGTAGGCTCTCCACAGATCCTCTTACAGAAAACACGATTTATACGGAACGTACTCACCATCAGTGCGGCCAACGCCGTAGTCAGGACAAGGAAAAAGACGGTAAAGGCTCGGCTGAACTCGCTGTAAACAGAACTTCGGACAAGTAAGGCAGCGGCTAGCAGAAAACCCGCAATGGTAATGGGAAGCCCAGTAAAATACTCACATTGGCGCTGAAGATTGTGTCTCACCAGACGATAGACACCAGCCAAAGGGTAGAGCAAAAGCACGATAATCAGCATGGGTGAAACCGACGGGACACTTGTGACGAACACCACAATTGGTGCCACCCCAAACGAGATAAAATCCGCAAAGGAATCGAGCTGACGCCCCATCTCGGTACAGACATTTAGATGCCTAGCCAGCATCCCATCGAGACAGTCGAGTATCACTGCGATGAAGATCAGATGACAGGCAAGGCGGAGCCCGATCACCGTGTGATTATGAATCATCATGCAGATGACGCCCAGCCCGATGGCCATATTACAGAAAGTCAAAATATTGGGCAGATGCCTTGACCACTTCGGTTTCACCCTTTTTCACTCCTAAACCGGAAGAATAAATAATACGCTAGGCTGACCAGCATCACAAACCAGAAAGTCACAAAACGAAAGATCAGCGTAACAGCTAAGGCTTGATAGGGCGCAATTTGTGCAGTCATGAGCAAGCTTGTCATTGTTCCCTCAAAACTTCCCAGTCCACCCGGAAGCAGCGGTATCATTCCTACCATGTATGATATAAAGGTAATTTCCGCTAACGCAACCGGATTGAACTGTGCTGTAAAGACTCGCACCAGCAGGATCATTTTTGCTGGGAACAAGAGCCAAATGAATAGTGATAAGCCAAACTGCTTGTACAGCTCACCTTTAACACTCGTCAGCTCCTTGATGCTTTCCAACACCGTAAGGAAGTAGCTGCGAAGGACTCTTGTCCACTTCCTCTGAGGATCACTGCGCAGCACACGTATCCGAAGCCTATCTGCCACTGTAAATAAGGCCACTACAAAGCTGATAAACACAATGAGAAACGCATATACTACCGCCTTAACAGCCGCGCCCCAGAGCCCGTGAAGTTGGCTGGAAAGATGCGCAAAGGCAAATAGGTTCACGAGGAAAAAGCTGGCCAGGCTCACCGCTTTCTGGATCGTAACCAGAGCAGCTGCTTTTTGGCCAGAATAACCCATCTCCCGGCTCAAAAGGACTGCCCGGGTGACCTCGCCGCCCACCTTGACTCCTGGTGTAAGGCTTTCTACCACCGCTCCACGGGCATTGACATACAACATCTTCCAAAAGCTGTGTTGTTCACCCATAATTCTGCCTATGCGGCACCACTGATAGTTCAGCAACAGTTGGGTGCCAATCTGCAGCACCAGCAGAACTGCAAGGGCGGAAAACGGTATCTGATTTAGGCTTTCCAAAATGCTGTGGAAATCGATTTGTCGCAAGACCAAAACCAAGAGGAGTATGAGTACAATTGTGACTAATCTTCTCATAGGCCGGGATACTCTCCCAGCGGCGCAAACAATGCTGTACAGTCTACGTTACGCCAGCGGTGATCCGTCTTAGCGTGGTACTGATTAAAGGCAGCTCGATCGCCAATCTCATATAGGTGCTCCAACCGCTCTCGTGGTAAGCGAACCAAGATGCGCGTCTCCTCCCTGCTGTGTTCCCGAACGTGTTGAAGAACCTGCTCCAAAGGAGAAACCTGAGCCGCTAGATGAATAACATCGTAGTCCTGCGGTGCGATCTCACGCCCATCGCTGTACTCGATATGAATAGAATGTTCATAGCCCAAGCTCTGAACGAACTCGCGCGCCTGCATCACAGATTGATTATCATTATCAATCACACAAACCAGAGCACCTGTAAACTCATGCATCAAGACGGCGCTGATAGGGCAAGGCCCTCCTCCGATGCACAACACACGATCAGATGAATTAATGCGCCCTAGTTCTACTTCTGCCCTGACCAGCTCTTTGTAGTACAAGACAAGGCCGCGATAAACCAAGCGGCTCTTCGCGGCCATCTGCTCAACAATGCCCGTTAACCTTGGTATAGCCCTACTCACTGCACTCACCTTCTAGCTCAACAGCTGGGCTACTTGGTTAATAATCCCTGCTACTAAGAAAGCAGTGGTTGTAGTGGCCAGGCCAATTGCAACGGCGAAACGGACACTAAACTCTTTCGTTAAGATTCCAAAGACGGATAAGCAGGGCAAATACAGCAGGGCGACTGTACCACCCACAAAGGCCTGCAGAGCAGTTAAGCCTTCAATTGCTAAGAGTGGGGCTACGGCCATTTCACGCCGCACAACGCCCAAAATAAGTGCGACCACAGCATCTCGGGGGAGGCCCAACCAACCGCTGACAAGGGGTTCTAAATAACCAGCGATCAGCTCTAGGAGGCCCGTCTCCTTCAGTGTCGCGGCAATCACGATGGAAATCAGCATCGGCCCCTCTGCATCCACCAAGAAACCCTTCATGCGCAGCATTAGTTTCTTGGCATAGGCTTTGGGGTTAGGCATCAACAGATTAGGTACTTCAATTACCATTGGGTCTACTTCGCCTTTGATTACCCGTCCTAAAATAAACGAAACGGTAAACATGATCACAAACGACATCAGCAGCATCAAGACCAGCAGGATTGGCGAAAACCCGGCAAAAAGGCTGATCAAGGCGCCTGTTTGCGAAATGCATGGTACGGCAAAACAGACTGCTGCCGAAATCATGATCCGTTCCTTCTTGGTGGTTGCTGTACGCGAACCGATGATAGCCGGAACCGCGCAGCCATAGCCTAGAAGAATAGTGATCATGCTGCCGCCCTGCACACCCATTTTGCGCATAATACCATCAAACAAGACGCTCAGACGGGGCAGGAACCCAGAGTCCTCCAAGAACGAGAACACGACATAGAACAAAAACACGTATGGCAAAATGAGGGCGATGATCCACTCAAATCCGATGACGAAAATACCATACTCACCAATCAAAACATTGAGTAGAATTCCTTCCGGAATAAACATGGCGAATAGGCCCTTAAAAAAGGGTACCAAGACATCGTTGACCAGGGGAAGAAGTAGTAAAGCCCGGAGTGCTTTGCCGCCACCTACAATGGCGCCCAATGAGAGCAGAATAACTAATAGAGCAATAGGAATACCAGGTAACGGCTTCAGCATCGCTTCGCCTAAGCGATCCAGGAAGCTCAGTTCTTCTGATGCTTGGTTGCGGACTCGCCGGGCTATGTCTTTAGCTCGGCGCCAAGCATCTAGTTCTGTTCCGACAAAGCGAGGGCTGGCACTTGGCTGGCTGACCAGTTTGGCCAGTTCGGCCTTGAGATCGGTAAATCCTTCACCTTTGACAGCTATAGTAGGTACAACAGGGGCACGCAGCTCCCGCGACAGTTGGGCGATATCGATTTCTAAACCATGGCGCTTTGCTACGTCGACCATATTGAGGGCATAGATGACAGGCACATTGTATCTCTGTATTTCTAAACCCAGCTTGATATTGCGCTCCAAATTTGTGGCATCTAGTACACATAAGATTGCCCGGGGCTTGCTGGAGACAAACTGGACTGCCACCGCTTCTGCTTCGGAGGTGGCCTCCAATGAATAGGTCCCAGGGACGTCGATTAGGGTGTACTTCTCGTTATTCAGCTCAATCGTACCCTCTGTATAAGTAACAGTGGTTCCGACAAAGTTAGAGCTGATAACATCGAGACCAGTGAGTTGTGAGAAAAACACGCTTTTCCCCACATTCGGGTTTCCCATGAGAAGGATTCTTTTAGGATCATGGTCCACCCTTGAATCGAGTTGTACATCATGACAACTGGCCATTCAACCTATCCCCTTACTATAATCTTTTCTGCGAATTCCTTGCCTACGGCGATTTCACTGGAGTCGACCTTAAGAAGTACCGGGCCGCCCAACCTGTAGGTCATCTTCTTATGGATAATCGTGTTTTCCATAATACCCAGGCTTTTCAGGATACCTACAGAAGGCACACTGGTTACGACATATTGTTTACCGTCTTCTGCATCATAGAGGCTTGTAAATGATTTTTGTGAACTGGGTCTAGGTTTCCTTGCTAACACAAGCCTTCCCCTCTCGTGAAGTGTTGTGGCAACGCCATGATAGTAATAATTATCATTTCTATTTGGGAGAACTTTCACTATCTCAGGTTAATTGAAACTGATTCTCATACTATTTCATTGTATATTGTTGCACAAACCTGAGTGTTTGTCAACGACGCTGAGAATCATTATCGCGTTACAATAGCAAACACTCCTAAAGCGCCAAGTGCTCCTAAGGTCAGAAGCGCTTGCTCGATACGTGATGCTTAACTAGCTGAATACTACTGAGCCTGAGCCTCGACGGTCATTCCCAAGGCACTCAACTGTACGCAGGAGTTGGGAACCGATCTGCCAAAGTATAACCAAAGTCTTGTTTGGAGTTGATAGCGTGAGATCTCTGCGTACTTGTGGTGAGCTCGAGGAGCTGATCAGCGCCAATGCCATGACCTTAGTCTACTTTGGCGGAGAAAGCTGCGGAGTCTGTCGTGCAGTGAAGCCTAAGCTTATTGAGCTCTTGAGAGACTATCCAAAAATGGTGAGCGGCAGCGTAGATGCAGAGAAATACCTCGAAACCGCTGCTGAGTACAGCGTGTTCACCATCCCTGTAATCCTCGTATTTGTGGAGGGAAAAGAGGTCATCCGGGCTGCTCGGCACTTCAGCCTTGTTGAATTGGAAGAGAAGATCGCTCGCTACTATGAAGTCCTGTTTGACTAGAATTACCAATGTGGCAGCGGTTAACTTAGCTGGGGGAATAATGTTATAATGCCGCAGAAAGGAGAACGCACATGAAGCTGAAATCGTTCCTTGCGGCGGCACTAGTATTGAGCATGGCTGTTTTTCTCTCTGGATGCCTTGGAGGCGGGTCTGCTGCGTCTGAAGAGGATGTTGTTCATCGTCTCCTCAACACCTATGAACAGGCCTTTCGGACAAAGAACGCTGACAAACTGGCAGCCTTGTATGTCTATCCCATCGAGATAGATGGAGCGCATTTTGAGAGTGCCGCAGAAGCGGCTGCTTACTACGAACTGAGCTTTGTATTTCTGACAGAGGTTCATGAATTCGAACTCATCAATCGGCGCCTGATAATCACCGGCAATGAAGCAACAGCTGAAGTCGATGCTAGATCCAAGATTACCATGTTAGGTGTTACTCTAGAGGACGAAGTCCCCGGGACGCTGATGCTCCGCAAAATCGGCAATCAATGGAAGATCTCCGGACATCAGACTGTAGAGTGAAGCCAAAAGAAAGAGCGTTCCACCACGATCTAGACGTGGAAAAACGCTCTTTGCTTTGCTCTTGTGTGCTACTGAGCTGCATCGATTCTTTCCCTCTCCTTTTCCTGCCAGATCTGGTCAGCGACTGGACCCCACTGCCTGGCTGCAAGCACGCATTTATCTGCCAGCACCTCTACCGGTTCATTGTCACCCTGCTGAGTCGAATATGCTTCGGCTTTGCTGACCATGACCCGCAGAACATCAGGATTGTCTAGAAGAGGGCAGGGCCTAAGTGGATTCTCATTAAATGGGTGCTTCTGCCTGTACTCCATAAAGAGAGGTGAAGCCAGAGCATCCAGCAGACTAGCTTCTCGAATATTAACATTCGAGTAATGAATAAAGGCACACGGTTCGACATCTCCGTGAGCATTGATGTGCAGGTAGCGCCTGCCACCGGCGATACAGCCGTTTACGTATTCACCGTCATTCCAGAAATCAATCACAAATAAATCTTTGCTGCTCCGGTATTCTCGTACCTTCTCATACATCAGTTTGCGCTGTTCCGGTGTCACCAAGAGGTCGGGATCAGCGTTCTTGCCTAACGGTACATAAGTGAAGTACCAACCAAACATACAACCTCTTTCAATCATGGCGTCAATAAATTCTTCAGAAGCAGCAGCCTCGGTATTGTGACGATGATAGCATGCTGAAAAACCAAAAAGTACACCTGCTTCACGCAGCAGATCCATCGCCCTGATTACCCGCTGATAGTTCCCCTTACCCCTGCGAAAATCGTTGGCATCCGAGAAACCTTCGACACTGACAGCCAGTGCCACATTACCCAGCTCCCCTAGTTTTTCTGCCAATTCTGGCGTCACAAGCGTAGCGTTGGTAAAGGCGCAGAACATGCAGTCATTGTGCTTTTCAGCAAGCTTGACGATATCATCGGCTCGGATCAGAGGTTCTCCCCCAGAATATAAGTACATGTAGATGCCCAGCTCCTTGCCTTGCCTGATGATATCATCCAGTTCATCGTAGGAGAGGTTGTCACCCTTCGCGTACTCCGCCGCCCAGCATCCCGCACATCGTAGATTACAGTCAGAGGTGGGATCCATCAGAACAGCCCACGGCACATTACGCTCATATTTGGCGGACAGCTCGTGTGTCTTTGCATTGCCTATCAAGGCAGAGTTGATAAGGAAGTTGTTCACAAACTTCTCGAGAGAATTAGGAGACAGCTGAGCAAATCCCCGCTCCACTAACCGCCTCCAACTTGTCTCGGGATCCGCCCACCCCTGCTCGGCCATAAGGACAACTTCTTTGTGCCAAGGGTCAGTGACAAAGGGCTTGATAGTCTTGATCAGCCTCATTATACCCTGCCCAGGGTCTTTCCGCACACGACGGATAACTTCCTTGATCGTCACCTTCTGCAGCAGCTCCTTTACCCATTCCATAAGTCGGTCTCTCCTTTCAGTTCTATATAAATGTGTAAAGTGAACCCTTAACTAACCGTCCGGTTAACGATGAGCAAAGAAGGAGTCCATGGTAGGACAAGCCTTCTTAACCTGCAGTGTGATCGTAATAGGTATGGATGTTAAATAGTTCAATTCCCTTAAGGATCATATCCAGCATTGCCTTATCATCTAGAGCACTGCGTTCTTTGTAGTCGTCATAATAGGCAGCGATACTTACTAGGGGCATCAACGAAAAGAAGAACCTAAAGAACACAGTATCCTCAGCGTAATCGTAGTCTGGATCGGCATCTCTAATTGTTTGATATATTATATTCTCGGGCCGCTTTTCTAGGAGTTCTAGAAAGCGAAATAGGCTGAATTGGTGTTTTCCATCCTTCAGGGACTCGAGTACCATGATGCGGATCAAGAGCCTGTTGCTCAACATGTAATCGATAGCTTTGGCGTAGTGCTCGAGCATTTCATCACTAAAACGCTGCCGCGCTTCTTCGCTGGCAAAGTGGAATCGGTTCTTGATGATATCAAGCCGCCCATCATCAATCATTGGAATGATGCATTCACGGACAAACTCCATAGAAATATCAGCTAGCTGTGACATGACCGAAGCCAGGAGACTGTCGAGGATAGCTTGCTTGTTTTCAAAATAATAGTAGATTAAGGCCTTGTTGACTTCAGCCAGCTCGGCAATTTCGCTGATGCGTGTCCCGTCGAAGCCTTTCTGGGCAAAGAGTTCGGCAGCAGCCTTCAATATCCGCTCTCGCGCTTCTTCTCGCTTAAGTTCATCCAAACTATGTTCCCTCCGCATTAACTAACCGGTTGTTTAATTGTATTGTGACACACGTTGCAATCAGCGTCAAGACTTTCAAGAAAGATGACATCTTCAGACTCTGCATGCGGGTTCGATGCGCAGATCCCCCTGGGAGACAACCATAATGCCACTGTCGTGGTTGTATACCTCGTCCTCGCCCAATGCAGCCTTTGCCAAAGCGACTCAAGAGTATATCTTGTGGCTGGATGCTGACGATGTGCTGCTCTCTGAGGATCAGGCGAAGTTCATAGACCTTAAGAAGACGTTGGATCCGAGTGTAGACTCTGTCACCATGCTGTACAACTTGGCTTTTGATGAATACGGCAATGTTAGTTTTCAGCTGAGACGAAACCGCCTCGTCAAAAGGTCGCGAAACTTCCAATGGCGAGGCGCCGTACATGAATACCTAGAGGTGTACGGCAGCATCTTCCACAGTGACATTGCCGTGACGCATATGAGCAAAGGAGGTTCTAGTGATCGCAATCTGCGAATCTACGAAAACCGCCTGGCTAGAGGGGAAGACTTTTCACCTCGGGATCTGTACTACTATGGGAATGAACTAGTGGACCACGAGAGATATGCAGAAGCAATCGCGGTTTATGAACGCTTCCTACGAGAGGGGAAAGGTTGGGTCGAAGACAACATTGCCTGCTGCGGTAAGCTCGCCGATTGCTACTATCACCTAGGGGAAAAAGAAAAGGCTCTCGCCAGCGTCCTGCGGTCTTTTCAATATGACCGCCCTCGTCCTGAGTTTTGCTGCCGTTTGGGTTATCATTTTCTTGAGCAGAAGGATTTTCTTAATGCGATCTTTTGGTATAGATTAGCGATCCAGCTTAGACCCAAACATGAGCAGCTGGGCTTTCATAACACAGCTTATTCGACCTGGCTTCCCCATCTGCAGCTCTGCGTTTGCTACAGCCATCTTGGAGCTTACCGGCTGGCATATCTGCACAACGAAGCTGCTCTAGTCTACCGGCCTGGCGATCAGGCCATGATCAGCAACAAGGCCTTTTTAGAAAAGATGCTGAGGACTGAGACAGACAAATGAAAAAGGGTACTGTTCCCTTTGATAGGAAACAGTACCCTTCGCGTACTAGTCGTTCTAAATCGTAAACTCCTCGGTGATTTGCATAAGAAGTTCCGCCTGCTCTGCTAGTTCATTGGCAGAACTAGTGATAGCCTGCAGTGTGGCCGCTTGTTCTTCGGTGGCAGCGGCCATTTCTTCGGAGCCGCTGCTCAGCTCCAGCGCATACGAAGCGACTTCTTGGATACGAGCGCTGATATTGTTAATCGCTTCCCGAATCTCACCGAAGGCTCTACCGGCTACCTGCACGCTGTCAGAACCAACCTTCACTTCATTTAGGCTTCCATCAGCTTGATTTCGAACTTGATCAATTCTGCCGTAAACAGCCTGCAGCAGAGTAGCGATCTGCTCCGTGGCATGGCCGGTTTGCTCGGCGAGGGTGCGTACTTCTTCAGCAACTACAGCAAAACCCCGCCCCTGCTCACCGGCACGAGCAGCTTCGATGGCAGCATTGAGCGCCAGCAGGTTCGTCTGATCCGAGATGGTCCTGATGATGTCTGTGATCTTACCAATCTCTGCAGACTGCACACTGAGTTCTTCTACACTTTGATGGAGACTAGCAAAGCTCGATTCGACATGCCTCATTTGGTTGACTGCCTTTTGAACCAGGCCTTCGCCTTCCCGAGAAATAGTCTGTACGGTGTTGCTGTACTCATCGATGTGCTGTACTCGGTCGCTCAGCTGTTGGACGGAGCTGGCAAACTCAGATGTGGTAGCAGCCATTTCCTCAGTGGATGCGCTGATTTCTTGGCTGGAGCGGAATACAGACCGGCTCAGTTCAGCAGTGGCATCGCTGGCTGATATAACTTGCCCGATCAACTTACCCAAGTCGTGCTGCAATTTCCTGAATGTGTCGGCCAGCACTCCCAACTCGTCGCTGCTCTGTAAATCTACACTTGCAGTGAAGTTGCCTTTGCCGATTTCACCCGCTGCAGCTACTAGGAGGGCAATCGGTTTGATAATCAATCTGTTAGCGAAAATGATGGCGCATCCGAAAGCGATAACCAAGAGTACTACACCGATAACAAGGGTCTGCACAAGCTGCGAACGGATATGCACATGGGCCTCATCGTAAGAGATCATCGCGCCCAAGACCCAATTTGTACGGTCTAACGAGGTGAAGGCGATGAACTTCTCTTCGCCGTCTTGAGTCAAGTCCTGTTCACCAAACTCGCTGGTGAGCAGCATATTATAAATATCATTACTGTCAGGTAAGCGGCTGCCGACGACTTCTGCCTGTGGATGGGCCAAGACCAGCCCTGTGTTATCGATCATAACTAGGTACCCGCCCTGACCTACAGTGGTGCCAGAAAGAATTGCGCTGAGGCTGTCTAGTGTCACGTCAATTCCTACAACACCAAGTATTTGGTTGTTCTGTGGATTGCGAACAGGATGGACCACAGAAACCACTAGTTTTCCACTGCCTGTATCAATGTAGGGTTCGGTCCAAGCAATACTGCCAGTTTCAATCGCCTTTTGATACCAACCGCGAGTCGTTGGGTTAAACCCGGGAGGAAGGCCTCCTTCGGCCGGCGGGTAGACGAAAAAGTCACCTGAACTGGTTCCGTAATAGGCGTTTTCAATATCTCCATGAGACTTGACATAAGCTTCAAACAGGGCTAAAACTCGGTCCTCTGCTTGCGGGTCCCGGATCACCTGCTGCATACTGGGCTCACTACTGAGCATCACTACAGCATTTTCCACCGATTTTAGGAAGACATCAGCCACATCAATCCCACTCGCCAGGCCGTTCCTCGCGCTGACGCGCACGTTTTCTGTTAAGTACAGCCTTGATGCTATGTACGAATTTACTCCTAGGGCAAGTACCGGAACTGCTATCAGTGCGAATACCAACACAAGTATCTTCCACCGCAATGACAGTTTCATAATCCCGCCTCCTTAGCATGAACCGCCGATATTGAACACATTTCTCCATAATTAATGTTATCCCTGCATTATAATTACAAAAAGG
>ERZ773359.989-NODE-989-length-40679-cov-11.909881_pt1 | contig 40679 bp, 41 predicted proteins | sample MGYA00374955_ERZ773359 | MGnify/ENA primary metagenome ERZ773359 (study PRJEB29098, sample SAMN04486028) | biogas fermenter metagenome | study: EMG produced TPA metagenomics assembly of the Biogas fermentation microbial communities from Germany - Plant 4 DNA1...
GTGAAGTAAATACCGATAGGATAGGATGTATGGGTATTTCCGGCGGAGGGCTTGTAGGCTCCTTTACAACCGCAATAGATGAAAGGATAAAGGTGGCGGTAATAAGCGGGTATGTAAATACCTTTATAGGCAGCATTATGTCTATCTATCACTGTATTGATAATTTTATACCCGGGATAATTAAATATGCCGAACTATCCGACATAGTCGGCATGATTGCTCCCAGACCTTTACTTATAGAATCAGGGACTAAAGATCCCATATTCCCAATAAAGGCAACTGAAGAGGCTGTCTGTAAGCTGGAGACGATCTACAAACTGCTTGGAGCAAATGATAAATTGGATAAGGATATATTCGAAGGGGATCATGAAATATCGGGTGCAAAAGCATATGATTGGTTTGTAAAATGGCTATAAAGAGGAAGGAGATATGTCCTTCCTCTTTATTCACTGGCTAACTGTACACCACCGGTTACAGGTTCTTCCTGGGTGCCTTTCAGATATCCCACAATTATCTGGTTTAAACGGGGATATTCTCCAATATCCTCATCAGTTTTTACCAATATTTCATCATCTATAACAGCCACTATCTTTGCACCTCTTGTGTTTTCGTTAAGTCTGACTATTCTATGTTTATGTTTTGCATCATCTATGGTGTCGGTATATAATATTTTGCCGTTTTTTATAATGGCAAAACTCGTTGCGTACTCTTCCAGCTCAAATATCTCATGGGATGAAAGTAAAATGGTTCCTCCATTTTCATTGACATACTGCTTTATCAGGTATATAAGTTCATGTCTTGATGCCGGATCAAGGTGCTGGGTAGGTTCATCCATGATTATCAGCTTTGCACTTGTTGCCAGAGCAAGAATTGATAGTATAAGGGTTTTCTGTCCACGTGAAAGTTTTTGCATTTCCTGTGAAAGATTGAAGCCATACTTTGACAGAAAGTTCTTAAAAAATTTATCATTCCAGGCAGGGTACAGACTTTTATACATATCGTAATAATCCTCAAGCCTTAAGTTGTTAAACACTTTTCTGTCCTCGGTTACAAAAGCTATGTCAACCTTTAAAGAAGTATCGAAAGGTTTATCGAATACGGTTATTTCCCCCGAGTCCTTTGGTACGGCGTTCATTATACATTTTAGTGTTGTGGTTTTCCCGGCACCGTTAGGTCCCACCAGCGCTAATATCTCTCCCTGGGGTACTGCAAAATTAATATCAGAAAGGATTTGCTTTCCATCAATCTGTTTGCTTAAACTTTTAACCTGTAGTGCATGCATTTCAATTTTCACCACCTTTGCTTATGAAAGTATAATAACTAAGAAGACATATCACACAGGATGCAAAAAATGATAATATTACATTGCCCTGATGTGTGAAACTAATGAGGCTGTATGGGTTAAAACTGGGGGAATTGATATTGTAGGAACCCAACCCTCCAAGTACTGCATCTAAAATGATTATAAATAATGCCCATCCAAATCCATCCCTCCCCAGGCCGGAGAACAGCATTGTAAATCCGAAAATTGAAAATAACAGGGTTAAGCTGTTTAACACAAATACCAGTCTGGATAAAATACCGGATTCCGAAAATATCTGGCTGATTACTGATGTAGCAGTAACTGTGAGGGTCAGAAAAACAAGATTGTACAGATAAAGTTCTTTTTTGGAAAATGGAAGCAGGTATAAGATTTCTGCATTTTTGTGTTTTATATCGTAAGCAAGCAGCGAAGCTGAAAGGAAGAGTATTGCCACTGTTTTTACAAAAAGATTGGGGATTATAAGAACCAGAGTGAGAAATATGAGCTGTCCTGTTTTCTCTTTCAGTTCTTTTTGCAAATATACTTCCATCTTAAAAACATACTTTGTAATAGTTGTATAATTAACCATTTTTCCAAACCTCCTCAAATATCAGCATTGCTGTATAAAAATCAATGCCATCTTCTTTTAAATTTGAAACACATTCCCTTATGGTTCTGATTATCTTTTGGTCTATATCAACGTCTCTTTTTATAAAATACCCAACCCCCTGTTCAGCCTGAATATAGTCCTCGGTTTTAAGCCTTTCCAGGGCTTTTAATACAGTATTTATGTTTACATCAAAGATGTTTTGCAGTTCTCTTACTGTGGGAAGTTGGGCATCTTTTTGAAGGTTTCCAAGAAGAATTTCTGATTTTATCATGTTTACGATTTGGATGTACGCGGGAATTCCGCTGTGTTTATCGACTTTCCGCAACATAATACATCATCACTTTCTATCAATTTTTACGAAGCCGGAGGATTCGATTTCAACCAGCGCGTTGTTTTTACTATCGATGGTTAATGCACCCCCCGTTGCCTGTACAAGAAGTTCGGCATTTTGGGTTTGGGGGTTTAATACTTCAATGCTCCGTTTAAACCGGTTGATTTTATATCGAAACTATCAAATATTGACTTTACAATGATATTGGTACCGGTGGAGTTGATCTGTATATTGCTAAAAAATAGTTCCCCATTGATATCTGTTCCTACACTATGAATCTTCAATGACTTTCCTTCCAAGCTACCGTTGATATCAAGTCCGGCGCAGTCAATGCGGATACTGTTTTCAGATAAAATTTCCGAATTTATTAGTGCTCCTGCACAGTTTAAATAAAAGTCTTTAAAATCTCCGTTTCCGTGGATTTTAATCCCCCGGCAGCGGATATCCACACTTTTATGTTTTGATGTACCCATTTTTATAACGTAAGTATTATTTACACGAGGGTGAGGATCTGAAATGGTAATTTCCCCACCAGATTCATCCACCGTTAATCTGGAGGGATAATGCAAAATGTCACCATCGGTAAACTCCAGTTCAATTCCAGAATTAACGTTTATGGTTATTTTATCAAAATTTTCCGTTGAGATTTCCTTATCGGGAAAGAGTTTATTTTTGCCATAATTAGACCCTAAAAGAGACTCGTGTGAGGTTTCGAAAATTACAGAATTTTTTTCAATTATATTAGTAATCATATTAGTACTGTAACTATAAAGAGGTAACGATACCAATACTAACACTACAAATAAAATCAAAAATCCCAATAAAACAGCTTTGAAAGTTCCGATTTTTCTTTTCATAGCAAATATGCTGAATAAGGTAACGAGTGCAACAATTAAAAATAGAATTTTTAAAGAAGTCCAGGGCAAAAACCATGCAATAAGTCCGCTTATTAGCGATATGAGGACTTTAATCGTTACACTCTCCTTTATTTTTTTTGAAATAGCTGAATCCGAATATTTACTGAAGAAAAGTATTACAGTGCCTGAGATAATGAGTAATATTGCTGCATAGAACACTATAGATTTAATCAGGTTGTTATTTTCCGCAAATGAAAAGTTTCTGATTGTTGCGGACAATTGATACAAAACACCCATGGATTGCAAAACCTCCTCAACTTTAATAGTGTTATATAATTATATAACACTATTAAACTATAATGTCAATATTTTTTTAAATTTTCCTTTTTATTTATTATATAAATATATATAAATAACAGATTATTCCAGTTAATATTGAGCAAATTTTGTTAATATGAGTTGATTTGAAATGTTGAATTGCAATGATTTTCCTTCCAGGGCTTCCATCGGTATCTGTGCAGAAGCCCTGGAAGGTGCTAAGTGACATGTTGCTCAGGGAATTCGAGGTTTGCAAAGAATCTCACATATTATGAAATCTTTTATTTTTCTTGCAAATGCCGGTCTGACTACGAGAGCAGTGTCGCATCCATTATCGCTTCCTGCGATGGATATTACTTCTGAACCAGGGTTTATTAAGCCGGCTTCTAAAGCCATGACGGATATCTCAACAGCTACTTTTGTTCCCTGTGAGAACATGCGAAGGGTATTAGCCACAATACTTCCAGGGGTATGTTCACCGCAAAAACCTTCCGCAACCCCGTCAGCCAGACCATGAAGACAGGTTAATACTTTAACTCCTGCTTTCTCTATTTTGCTTCTTTCCTCATCGGTCATGCTCCACCCCAGATCTTCAAAGGAGTTCGAGATGCTAACAGCCACCACCTCAATGTCGGTGTCCTGAAATACCTTAGCTGCTTCCAGCGCCGTATAGCCATGAGTGGAAGCTACCAGCACTGTTTTTATTCCCAGCTCCAGAGCTCTTTTTTTAGCAATTTGTAGCGTGTCCAGCGTGTTAGCTTTTCCCCTTTCTTTAAAATATGTAATGGAATTTTCCACTGTACAAAGCCCCCTTTTCTTATAAATTAATAGAAAAGCTTCTTAATTTAGAATTATAGCATATGAGATAAATTTTTAACAGGTAAGCATAGGCGTGATTGCTTTAGCACGAAAAATATACTTCAGGCGAATTTTTTGATAAAATTCCGGGAAAACTCTAAAGCCAGGATTACATGCAAAACAGTGAAAACAGATGTTTATACGGAATGACTTGGACAGTTCTTTACTCTAATAATGGATGCTATCAAAACTGGGTACTTGACAAAAGCAGAGTAGTATTTATATAATAAGTTCGATTATTAATGGGGTGATGAATATGATCATTGATGTGTCGAATATATTGAAAGAAGTAGGCGCATCAAAGGAGTTTGAAGGCGGTTTGCCTCTGGAGGATATGATTTATCAGGGTGAAAAGATTGGTTTCTTAACACCCGTTAATGTATCCGGAAGTATCACAAATGTTGGCGAATTCTTAATTTTAAATGCAAATGCCAACGTTAAACTGCAGCTTCAGTGCAGTTCCTGTGCCCAACCCTTCGACAGACGCTTGGAATTTGACCTGGATGCTAAGCTTAAAAAGGTCGAAGATCCTGACGACCCCGATATCTTTGTTTATGATGGAAATTCGGTGGATCTTAGGGATATCGTTCTTGAGTATTTGCTGCTGGCATTGCCCATACGAAAACAGTGTTGTCAGGAATGCAAAGGCTTATGCCCCTACTGTGGGTGCAATCTGAATGAAGAACAGTGTAATTGTGAGCTGAGTTTAGATTTTGAGGAAGAATACGAGGTGGATTCTCGCCTTGAAGCTCTAAAAAATGTGCTAACTGTAAATGGTGAGGAGGTGTAATGATGGCTGTACCTAAGAGAAAAACATCGAAGGCAAGAAGGGATAAAAGAAGAGCAAACTGGAAGCTTACAATGCCCGGGATTGTTACATGTCCGCAATGTGGAGAAGCCAGGCTTTCTCACAGGGCTTGCAGAAATTGCGGTTACTACAAGCGAAGACAGGTTATTGATGTAGATAGCGAGAAAAGATCTGCCCAGTGATTAGGGCAGTTCTTTTTTTATCGGTTTATTCTGCATTGTAATAAAAACCTGCTTTGTTTACTGGTATATCATAGTGTGCTATAATGTCTTCAAAATATTAGCTGCAAATTTAAATATGTCAATATGGAGGGATGTAAGTGAAGACTTTAAAAAACAGAAGCGAGATTGATGATAAATATAAATGGAAGCTGGAGGATATATACGAAAATGAAGAGCTTTGGGAGGAGGATTTTAAAAAGACAAAGGAACTGCTTGCTGAGATTGCCGGTTTTAAAGGAAAAATAAACACCTCCGGGAACCTGCTTAAAGTATTAAAATTAGACGACCAGATAGGCATGATTCTAAGTAAAATTTTTTCTTATGCCCGAATGCGAAGAGACGAGGATAATGCCAATGCCAGATATCAGAGTTTAACAGACAGGGCTATGAGACTTAGTATAGAAGCCATGAGCGCTACATCGTTTATAGCTCCCGAGATTTTATCTATTGATGAACAAAAAATCAGGGCAATGATTGATGAAAATGAAGAGTTGAAAATTTATAAGCAGTATCTGGAAAATTTGATTAGGTATAAGCCTCATGTTCTTTCACCTGAGGAAGAAAAAATACTGGCCGAGGCTGAGATACTGGGTGAGTCAATCTCTGATATTTTTACCATGCTTAATGACGCCGACTTAACATTTCCCGTAATTGAAGATGAAGAAGGCAATAAGGTGGAGCTGACCCACGGCAACTTTATCAGATTTATGCAGAGCAAAGACAGACGTGTAAGAAAAGCCGCCTTTGACGGAATGTACGATACCTATAAGAAGTATATTAATACCTTTGCCTCTACGATATCGGGTAACATAAAAAAGGATGCCTTTTACGCAAGTACCAGAAGATATAATTCCTCACTGGAGGCCTCTCTTTTTGATGATAATGTGGATGTCAGTGTATACAATAACCTGATAGATACTGTACATAAAAGACTCGATGCCCTGCACAGATATGTAAGTGTAAAGAAGCGGCTTCTGGGTTTGGATGAAATGCACATGTACGACTTGTATGTTCCGTTGATACAGGAATATGATAGGAGGTTTACATACGAAGAAGCGGTTGATTTGGTACTGGAAGGTTTAAAACCTTTAGGGGACGAGTATATAAACCTTCTTAAGAAAGGGTTTTCTTCACGTTGGATTGATGTTTACGAAAACAGGGGGAAGACATCAGGAGCCTATTCATGGGGCGCTTATGGTGTACATCCCTACGTACTTTTGAATTTCCAGGGCACAATTAATGATGTATTCACCATTGCTCATGAAATGGGCCATTCATTGCATACATACTATTCTAACGCGGAACAGCCCTATGTATATGCCAGCTACAAAATTATTCTGGCTGAGGTTGCTTCCACCTGTAATGAAGCCATACTTATGGATTATCTTTTGAAAAATTCCACTGACAGAAAGGAAAAGCTATATCTTTTGAATCATTTCCTGGAGGAGTTCAGAACCACTGTTTTAAGGCAGGTCATGTTTGCCGAATTCGAAAAAATTGCACATGAGATGGCTGAAAGAGGTGAAGCACTTACAGCTCAGTCACTCGGCCAGAAATACTATGAGCTGAATAAACTGTATTACGGAAATGAGATGGTGGTAGATGAAGACATAAGCTACGAATGGGCAAGGATTCCCCATTTTTACAGGAGTTTTTACGTATATAAGTATGCTACGGGCTTTTCAGCTGCTATAGCCATCTCTCAGATGATTATGAATGAGGGTAGGGCCGCTGTGGAGAGATATAAGGAATTCTTAAAGAGCGGAAGCTCTGATTATCCATTGAATATTTTAAAGAAAGCAGGAGTGGATTTAAGCGTTCCAAAACCCATTGACGATGCATTAAACGTATTTGAAAAGCTGCTGGAAGAGTTTGAAAGGGAAACGCTTAAGTAAAAACAGATATTTTAACTTAAGATACACAAACTTTAATCTTCACCCATTATTTACGCGCCATAAACCCGGGTGGAATACCACCCGGGAATGCTAATTTTGGTTGTTACAATTTAAATCATGGAAATAATAATAGTTACCGTGAACGATATTTCTTTTCTTTTAAAACATACATGTCAGAATTGTTTTATTGTAACACTGGATACGAATACATACAAAAAAACTATTGCATTCTAAGGGAAAGTTTTGTATACTACCATTAGTATCAGGTATTAATATTAGATAATGAATCATAATATCTTTTGAGGTGATCTATGAGTGGCACGTCTCAACCTGCCTAAAAAGGCCAGACAAAGGGAGTTAATGGAGAGGCTTAAAGCCGATCCCTTTTTAACGGATGAAGAGCTCAGCGACATATTTCATGTCAGCATACAGACAATCCGTCTTGACAGGCTTGAACTGGGGATCCCTGAGCTGCGGGAGCGGATAAAAAACGTTGCCGAGGGTAACTATGAAAAGATCCGTGCCATTGGCGGACAGGAGATTGTGGGTGAGCTGATAGAGATTGAGCTGGGCAAAAGCGGCATTTCTATATTGACTCCCACCGAGGATATGGTGTTCGAAAAGACCAAAATAGTCAGAGGGCATTACATATACGCACAGGCCGAGTCTTTGGCAATAGCTGTGATCGATGCCAAGGTCGCCTTGATAGGTGTGGCAAACATAAAATATAAGACCCCGATTTATCTGACTGATAAGCTGGTGGCAAAGGCTGAAGTAGTGAGGCAAAGAGGAAACAAATATTTTGTATGGGTAAAAACAAAGGTTAATCATCAGGAAGCATTCAGAGGCAAATTTATACTGGTTTCAATGGATGATGAGCAATAGGAGGGGTTGTATGAATATCATTGTAGACGCCATGGGTGGGGATAAGGCTCCCGGTGAGATTATCCAGGGATGTATTGATGCAGTACTGGAATACGATATAACTCTTACCCTAATAGGGCAGGAGGAAGTTATACGGGAAGAGCTAAAAAAGAGAAATGCACCGGAGGATAAATTTACGATTGTACATGCGTCAGAAGTAATCGAAACTGATGAGGCGCCTGTGGCAGCCATCCGTTCTAAAAAAGATTCATCCATGGTAAGGGGGTTTGAGCTGCTTCGGCAGGATCCCAAGGGTGTGGTGGTATCAGCTGGAAATACCGGAGCCTTAATGGCAGGAGGACTTCTTAAGGTAGGAAGAATAAAGGGAATCGACCGGCCTGCTCTTGCTCCAATGATACCCAATTTAGGAAGAGGAACACTGCTCATAGATGCAGGAGCTAATGCTGATTGTAAACCTCAAAATCTTGTCCAGTTTGCGATAATGGGTTCCATCTACACTGAAAAGGTACTAGGATTTGAGAATCCCAGGGTAGGACTGGTGAACATAGGGCAGGAGGAGACAAAAGGCAACGAATTGACAAAAGAAGCATATAACCTTCTTAAAAATGAGAAGTCCATCAAGTTTGTCGGAAACGTGGAACCCCGTGATATTCCCCAGGGTGTTGTGGATGTGCTGGTGTGCGATGGTTTCGTGGGTAATGTTATACTGAAGCTTACAGAGGGAGTAGCACTGGGTTTGTTTCAAATGATAAAGGAGGAGCTGACCAAAAACGCTCTTGCAATGTTCGGGGCTTTGCTTCTCAAACCCGGGCTGAAGAAATTAAAAGACAGGATGGATTACGCCGAACACGGCGGAGCGCCTCTTTTAGGTGTTAAAGGCGGAATTATTAAGGCCCATGGCAGTTCGGATGCAAGGGCAATAAAAAATGCTGTGCGTCAGGCCATGTTGTTTGCCAGGAATAATGTACTGGAAACAATAATGGACAGCGTAAATCCATCCCGGGAGGTCAATGATGGGTAAGCTGCATCAGAGTGGGATCATTGCTACCGGAAGCTATGTACCGGATAAGGTCATAACCAATCAGGATTTAGAGAAAATTGTTGATACCAGCGATGAATGGATTGTAACCAGGACAGGAATAAGGGAGCGGCGTATCGCCGAAGCAGATATGGCTACATCCGATCTGGCGACAAAGGCGGCTCAGGCAGCTCTTGAAAGCTCAAATCTTATCGCTAAGGATCTGGATATGATCATTGTAGCAACGGTTACACCGGATATGAATTTCCCATCTACTGCCTGCCTGGTACAGAGAAACATAGGTGCGGTAAATGCTGCTGCTTTTGATCTTGAAGCTGCGTGTTCAGGATTTCTGTATGGATTGGCCGTTGCCAGTCAATTTATAGCTACCGGTGTTTACCGTAACATAATGGTTATTGGTGCTGAATGTTTAAGCAGGTTTGTCAACTGGCAGGACCGCAACACCTGCGTTCTTTTTGGTGATGGTGCAGGTGCAGTTATATTAAGCCGGGTGGAAGAGGGATATGGCTTTTTATCCCAGATTCTTGGGGCCGATGGAAATGGCGCAAGTCTTCTCACTCTCGAAGCCGGGGGCTCAAGGAAACCTGCTTCCGTAGAAACTATAGAAAAACAAATGCATTATATTCATATGGATGGAAGTGAGGTATTCAAATTTGCTGTACGTATTATGGCTTCCATGGCTGAGGCAGCGGTAAAAAATGCCGGTTTGACCGAAAAAGACGTAGATTACCTGATTCCCCATCAGGCTAATATAAGGATCATAGAAGCGGCAAGAAAAAGGCTGGATCTTCCGGAAGACAAGGTATACATCAATCTGGACAGATACGGTAATATGTCGGCAGCATCAATACCGGTAGCACTGGATGAAGCGGTACGGCTGGGACGTATCAAGAAAAATGATAACATAGTCTTGGTTGGGTTTGGCGGTGGGCTTACCTGGGCAGCATGTACCATTAAATGGGCTGTTTAATCAATATACCCTTCATTAAAGAATAAGAGAGGGAGGAAGGGGATGCAAAACAGGATAGGTTTTATATTCCCGGGGCAGGGAGCCCAGTACGTGGGAATGGGAAAGGAATTATTTGATTCTTATGATGAGGTAAAGGAGTTGTTCAATAGGGCTGATGAGATTCTGGACAGGAAAATTAGCAGAATATGCCTGGAGGGCCCTGATGATGAGCTGATAAAAACCGAAAACACCCAACCGGCAGTACTTTTGGTTAGTATGGCTGTGGTGAATGTGCTGGCAAAGCATGGAGTATATCCTGAAATGGTTGCCGGTTTGAGTCTGGGTGAGTATGGTGCCCTGGTTACGGCAAATTCCATAACTTTTGAGGATGCTCTTCCACTGGTTATGAAAAGAGGCCAGTTTATGCAAAAAGCGGTTCCCCTTGGTGAGGGTATGATGGCAGCAGTGCTTGGTCTAGAGAGGGAAAAGGTTGAGGAATGCTGCAGGCTTGCTTCCGATGCCGGTGTTGTAGAGCCGGCTAACTACAACTGCCCTGGTCAGATTGTGATATCAGGGAATGTAGCTGCAGTTGAGAAAGCTTGTACCATAGCTAGAGATATGGGAGCAAAACGGACGGTACCATTGTCCGTCAGTGCACCGTTTCATTGTTCACTGCTTAAGCCGGCAGGATTAGCATTGAAAAATGAGCTTGATAATATACAGATAAAAAATCCCGAAGTGCCCGTTGTATCAAACGTTGAAGCTCTCCCTGTAAAAGATGCCGATCATATACGCAAATTGTTAGTACAGCAGGTCAGCAGCCCTGTTCGCTGGGAAGATAGTATCCGGTATATGATCCAACAGGGAATTGAGGTGTTTATAGAGGTTGGACCGGGCAGAGTTCTTAACGGCTTTCTAAAAAAGATATCGAATAAGATAAAAGGCTATAATGTTGAGGATTTGAAGTCGCTTGAAATAACCATGGAGGGATTGGGGGGAACAGTGTGATGGAATTAAAAGGGTCTACGGCTCTTATTACCGGAGCTTCCCGTGGGATAGGCAGGGCTATCGCTTTATATCTGGCTGAACTGGGTGCACAGGTAGCTGTAAATTATGCCAGTTCGGAAGACGATGCCCATGAGGTGGTTGAGTTAATAAAGAATAAGGGAGGCAGGGCTGTTGCAATTAAGGCTGATGTAGCTGATGTACAGGATGTGGAGAGCATGTTCGGGAAAGTTCTGAATGAGTTTGGGGACTTGCATATCCTGGTTAATAATGCCGGGATCAACCGTGACGGACTGCTTATCAGAATGAAACAGGAGGATTGGGATGCCGTTCTGGACACTAACTTAAGAGGGGTGTATAACTGCTCAAAAGAAGCTGCCAGGATAATGATAAGGAAGAGAAGAGGGAAAATAATAAATATATCCTCGGTAGTAGGTGTATCAGGCAATGCCGGTCAATCTAATTATGCTGCTGCCAAAGCGGGTATTATAGGGTTTTCAAAAGCTATTGCCCGGGAACTGGCACCGCGCAATATTCAGGTTAACGTTGTGGCACCCGGATTTATAAAAACCGATATGACTGACAGACTACCTGAAAGGGTAAAACAGGAAATGTTAAATCAGATACCTTTGGGCAGGTACGGCAAACCAAATGAGGTTGCTTATATTGTAGGCTTCCTTGCATCGGACAAAAGTCAGTATATAACCGGACAGGTTATCCATGTTGACGGAGGCATGATAATGTAATATGATTTCTATTATAAAAATAATTATAGATAGTAGCTGTAGAAGTTGATAGTCAAGTTTGACGCAGTGAAGGGAGGTGAAGAAGGTGGTATTTGAAAAAATAAGGGACATAATTGTGGAACAGTTGGGAGTGGATGAAGGAGAAGTTACATTGGAATCCAAATTTATCGATGATCTTGGCGCAGATTCCCTGGATATTGTTGAGCTGATTATGGCTCTTGAGGAAGAGTTCGATATGGAGATTCCGGATGAAGAGGCTGAAAAGATTTCTACGGTTGGGGATGTAGTTGAATATCTAAAGACTCATTCATAATTTATTCAAAAATTATAGAGGGTTCCCCAATCACGGGGAACCCATATTAGTATAGGCAATAATACTTGGTTATATTTTTTTATGAATGAATGCAGTACAGTAGTACCGTTTTCTTCTTAGTATTGGAGGGAGCTTATGAATAACAGGGTTGTTATAACGGGGATGGGTGCAATTACTCCCGTTGGGAATACGGTTGAAGAGTTCTGGCATTCTCTATGCAATGGAATAAGTGGTGTAGACAGAATAACAGATTTTGATGTCAGCGATTATCCTACACAAATAGCTGCCTGTGTAAAAGATTTTAATCCTGACGATCATATAGATAAAAAGCAGGCTAAAAGAATGGACAGGTATACCCAATTTGCTGTAGCGGCCGGTTACATGGCCATAAAGGATGCAGGACTAAATCTGGATAAAATCGATAAGGAACGCCTAGGTATTGTTTTAGGAACAGGCATAGGCGGGATTGGAACTTTGGAAGAACAGTTTGAAGTTATAATGCAGAAGGGACCGGGAAGGGTCAGTCCATTTCTTGTTCCCATGATGATTGCTAATATGGCTGCCGGACAACTTTCTATTTTAATTGGGGCAAAGGGAATCAATACAACAATAGTGACTGCCTGTGCCTCTGGCTCTCATGCTATAGGTGAAGCTTTCAATGCCATACGTACCGGTGCGGCTGATGTGGTTATAACCGGAGGAAGTGAAGCTCCAATTACAAAAATTGCACTGGCTGGTTTCTGTTCTATGAAAGCTCTGTCTACCTGTAATGAAGATCCGAAAGCCGCTTGTCGTCCGTTTGATAAAAAACGTGATGGTTTTGTAATGGGTGAAGGTGCAGGCATATTGATACTGGAAAGCTATCAGCATGCTGTAAAACGTGGAGCCAGGATTTTAGCAGAAGTTGTCGGTTACGGCTCAACTGCTGATGCATATCATATTACGGCACCTGCCCCGGATGGAGAAGGTGGAAGCAGGGCTATGAAACTGGCATTGGAAATGGCCGGAATTTCACCCGGCGATGTCAGCTATATAAATGCCCATGGCACATCAACACTTTATAATGATAAGTTTGAAACCATGGCAATAAAGGATGTGTTTGGAGAACACGCATATAAGCTGGCTGTTAGTTCAACCAAGTCTATGACAGGGCATCTGCTGGGTGCAGCCGGGGGTATCGAGGCGGTAGCAGTTGTAAAAGCGATAACGGAACAATTTGTTCCCCCAACTATAAATTACACCGATCCCGATCCCGAGTGTGACTTGGATTATGTACCCAATCAAGGCCGGGCCTGGAAGATTGAGTATGCTCTGTCTAACTCATTTGGATTCGGAGGGCACAATGCCTGTTTACTGTTTAAAAGATATATGGAATAGTTCAGATAAATGATAAAAAATGGATTCCATACACCCGTAGAGCCTTGTGCTCTTTTTTTTTGCTTGACAAACTGTGGTCCAACAATATAATCTAGCATAAGAAACCAGCCGTTTTCGGGTTGGGCATGGGAAAGGAGCCTGATATGTTAAATAATGAACAGAGAAGGCGTGAGCTGGAAGAATTAGAGAATGTTATTGGATACAGCTTTAAAGACATACATCTTTTAAATACTGCACTGATCCATACCTCCTATGCAAATGAGCGCAGACGGGGTATACAACATAATGAGAGACTTGAATTCATAGGAGATTCGGTATTGAATCTGGTGATTAGCGAATATTTGTATCTCAACTATCCGGACCTTTCCGAGGGACGTTTAACGAAAGCAAGAGCTGTGATAGTGTCCGAAATGTCACTGTCTGCTGCTGCCAGATGCATTAATTTAGGACAATATATACTCCTGGGTAAAGGGGAGGAAAACAGCGGTGGACATGATCGGGATTCAATTTTGGCAGATGCTTTGGAGTCAGTGACCGCTGCGATATATCTGGATGGTGGGCTGGAGTATGCCAGAGCTTTTGTTCTGAGCTGTTTAAGGAAATGCGTATCAGAAGTCATGCTGGGCAGAGGTTTGAAGGATTATAAAACCGATCTTCAGGAGATACTTCAGCAGAGTTCATATGACCATATAACATACCGGATCGTGAAGGAATCAGGGCCGGATCATGAAAAAACATTTTATGCACAGGTATTCCACGGAGATCGGCTGATAGGTGAAGGTATGGGAAGGAGCAAAAAAGAGGCAGAGCAGCATGCTGCTCAGAACGCCTTGAAGGATATGCAGAAATAAAAGAGGTGCTGAGATTTGTATTTAAAAAGACTGGAAATATATGGATTTAAATCTTTTGCTAACAGGGTCAGCATTGAGTTTGACCGGGGAATAACCGCTATTGTGGGTCCGAATGGAAGCGGAAAAAGCAATATAGTGGATGCTATACGCTGGGTTTTGGGGGAGCAAAGTCCTAAAACTTTACGCGGTGGCAGGATGGAGGATGTAATCTTTTCCGGTACTCAGACAAGAAAACCTCTTGGTTTTGCGGAAGTAACCCTTGTCCTTGACAACTCCGATGGGGTACTGCCTACCGATTACTCAGAAGTGTCGGTAACCCGCAGAGTTTTCCGCTCCGGTGAAAGTGAGTATTATATAAACCGTTCTCCCTGTCGTTTAAAGGATATCATTGAGATGTTTGTTGATACCGGTGTAGGTAAGGATGGATACTCAATTATAGGTCAGGGACGGGTTGAGGAAATTCTTAGTATGCATTCTGAAAGCCGAAGGGAGATCTTTGAAGAAGCTGCCGGTATAATGAAGTACAAACTGCGTAGAGAAGAAGCCCAAAGGAAACTTCAAAAAGCACATGAGAACCTGGTGCGGGTAGAAGATATTCTTGCCGAATTGCATCAGCAGCTCACTCCTTTGGAATCCCAGGCTCGTATAGCACAACAGTATTTGGATCTCCGGGAACGCTTAAAGATTTTGGAGATCAACAGGTTTGTTGCTCAATATAACCGGTATGTTAACAGGATAAAGGGAATAAAGGATCAGATTGAGCTTATTGATGGTGATATAATCAATCATAAAGAGCAGCTTAGTAATGATGAACAGGCAAAGTATGAACTACAGGATAAACTTGAAAGTTTACAAAAAGATATTGAGAGATATAATGAATCCCGGCACAGCCTGATTCAAAAGATTGAAAGTGCAAAAAGCGAGAAAAGATTAATACATGAAAAAATAAACCAATACATAAGGGATAACCAGAGATTAAAGACCGAAATACGGGAACATGAGGAGTATATAAGGCAAAATGAGTCCAGGATAGATTTCTTCCGTCAGGAGAAGCAGGCAAATGATGAAATCCTTAAGGTGAAGAAAACGGAATTAAGTGAATTGAACTCCGGATTAAACCGGGTTCAGGACGAGCTGGACAACAGACAGCAGCTGGCCGAGAATCAGCGCAGAGGCGTTGTCCGGATTATTAATAGAATTGCTGAATACAGGAATAATATTGTAAAGAATCAAACCAGAAGTGAGAATATATTAGAAAGCTATAACAATACCAGAAAACTGATTGATTTAAGAACCGATGAAAAAGCCAGACTTGAATCCAGCGAAAAACAAATAAAGGATAGATTAAATAATATACGAGCTGAAAAAGATAGTATAATAAGTCAATGCAACGATTTAAAAGCAAAAATTAACAGTAATAGGGAAGTTGTTGATAGATACCGCAAAGCCATCCAGACCGGAAAACAAAGGTTGGAGGGATTGAGGTCAAGGTATCAGCTGCTTAACGATATGAGTATAACTTATGAGGGATTCAGCAGAGCCATTTATCGTATTGTTGCAGAAAGCAGGCGTAACAAACTATTGGCGAATAAAATATGCGGGGTGGTGGCTGAACTTATTGAAGTACCTAGAGAATATGAACTTGCTATCGAAATAGCTTTGGGAAACAGCCTTCAACATATTGTTACCGAGTCTGAAGAGGACGCAAAATACTTAATTGAGTTTTTAAGAAAAAACAAATATGGCCGGGCAACTTTTCTCCCGATATCATCCGTTCGGCCAAGGGGCCTGACCAGAAAAGAGAAAGAAGCCCTGAACTTGCCAGGGTGTGTAGGTATAGCCTCACAACTTATACAATTTGATCCCAGATATACGGATATATTTGAAAATCTCCTTGGAAGGGTTGTTATAACCGAGACGCTGGATCATGCCATAGCTATGGCAAAAAAATTTGGCTATACTTTCAGAATAGTGACCTTACAAGGAGATGTTCTGCATCCCGGAGGTTCAATAAGCGGTGGCAGCAGTGAGCAAAGAAATACAGGCCTGCTCGGCAGAAAACGGGAAATGTCCGAGCTCCAGCAAGCTATAAGAGATGAAGAAAACTCAATTGCCCGTGATCAGACAAAGCTCAGTGAGAAGGAAAAAGAATGTGAGGAGCTGGAGCTTGAATTGAGCAGGAATGAGGATAGATTGCAGCAGCAGGAGCTTATAAGAACTGCTGAAGAGGAAAAAGCTCTGCACATAGCTAATGAATTGAGAAAAATAAATAAAGAGTTGGCGGAATTACACAGTAAAGCCAATAAGTTGAATGATGAACTGAAACTTGTTCAGGAATTGATTGACAACCAGCTTAAAGAGGTTAACCGGCTTGAAGAACAAAATGCCGGCGTTCAGAATGTGCTGGAAAGCATGGACATTGACTTAAAGGAAAGTATAAAACAAAAAGAAAAGCTGGAAAGCCAGATTGCCGAGATACGGGTGGAACTGGCTTCTCTGGAACAAAAAGGAACTGCTGTAAGCCAGCAAATACTGTATCTTGAATCGGATGTAAACCGGAACAAAGAAAGTATCGGCAGGAAGCTTGAACTTATAAAAATAAATTCAAATGAAGTAGAAAAGCAAAAAGATGCCCTGAACCTCCATCAAAAAGATATTGAGTACTGGCAGAATGAGATCGATAAGCTGTGCACCTTACTAAGAAACAAAGAAGAGGAAAAGAATGAGTATAACGATCAGATGAAAGCTCTGGACCAGAGAATAAAAAAATTAACAGAAGCCATAGGATCTATAACTGACAAAAAACATCGTTTTGAGGTTCAGTTATCCAGACTGGAGGCAGAACTGGAAAATCTTCTCAATAATATGTGGGATGAGTATGGGATTACTTACAACAGTGCCCTTGACTATCTGGATGACAGTATAAAAATGAATAACATCAACGTAGAGATCCAGAGTATAAAAGAAAAAATTGCGGCTCTTGGGGAAGTAAATATAAATGCAATTGATGAGCTAAAGAGAGTTAGAGAACGCTACAGATTCCTTGAAATGCAAAGAAGCGATCTCATTGAGGCTAAAGAGGATCTGAGCAGGGTTATAAGACAAATTACAAAGCAAATGGAAGATAAATTTGCCCAGGAATTTGAACAAATTAATCGGCATTTTCAGGAAGTATTTACAAAGCTTTTTGGTGGTGGTACGGCTCGTTTGATCCTCGAGGATCAAACTGATATACTGAACAGTGGCATTGAAATTGTAGCCCAGCCACCCGGCAAAAAACTGCAGAATATTTCGCTGCTTTCAGGCGGAGAAAAGGCGTTGACAGCCATAGCCATATTGTTTGCTATTTTAAAACGAAAGCCAACTGCATTCTGCGTGCTGGACGAGATTGAAACCTCTTTGGATGAAGGTAATCTGGACAACTTAGGTCAATTTATAAAAGAGTTTTCAAAAGATACTCAGTTTATTGTTGTAACCCATAGACGAAACACTATGCAGGTTTCCGATGTACTGTATGGTATCGTCATGGAAGAGAAGGGCGTGTCGAATCTTGTTTCGGTCCGTTTGGAGGATAGAGCAAGCTGATTTGTTCAATATGCTTGATGAAGGAGAGTAGTCATAGGTATGGGAAAAATAGGTTTATTTGAAAGGCTTAAATCAGGTTTAAACAAAACCCGGGACAGTATAACGGCCCGGATAGATCAGCTTATAAAATACCATAATGAGGTTAATGATGATCTGTTTGAGGAACTGGAAGAACTGCTTATATTGGCAGACGTAGGGGTAAATACTTCAATACAGTTGATAGACCAAATACGAAACCGCGTTAAGGATGAAAAGATAAGAGAAGCTGAGAAGGTTAAAGATATTTTGAAGGAAGAAATAATGCGTATACTAGGATATAATGAAGAGGATTTTATCCTTAAGTCACCATCTGTTCTGCTTGTTGTTGGGGTAAATGGGGTGGGTAAGACCACTACTATCGGGAAACTCGCCCATATATACCAGAATCAAGGTAAGAAAGTGCTGGTAGCAGCCGGAGATACTTTCCGGGCGGCAGCCATTGAGCAGCTGGAAATATGGGCAAATCGTGCAGGATGCCAGATCGTACGGCATACTGAGGGTGCAGATGCAGGGGCGGTTGTTTTTGATGCCATACAGGCCGCAAAGGCCCGGGAAATGGATATACTTATATGTGACACTGCCGGCAGGCTGCATACTAAAAAGAATTTAATGAATGAACTTGAAAAAATTAATCGGATTATTGAACGGGAATTTGCCGAAGCGCAAAAAGAGGTCCTGCTGGTGCTGGACGCTACAACAGGCCAAAATGCAGTTTCCCAGGCAAAACTATTTAAGGAAAGTGTCGATGTAACCGGTATTGTAATGACAAAGCTGGATGGTACGGCAAAGGGCGGGATCGTTGTTGCCATAAAAAACGAACTTGATATACCCATCAGGTTTATTGGAGTTGGAGAAAGTATGGATGACCTACAGCCGTTTGATTCAAAAAGCTTTGTCGATGCCCTGTTTGATGATATGTGATGCTGAAAATTGATGAGCCCTCTGTGCAACATAATATATTATAAAAGAAAAATAAATTCATACTTGATTTAAAATCTTTTCCATAGTATAATCATCGCTGTAAAGCAAAAATACTTTACAGCAGGGGGATATATGGAAAAATTAGCCGAAATGGCAATTTTGTTGGATATATATGGTGAATTATTGACATCAAAACAGCGTGACATGCTGGATCTTTACTATAACCATGATCTTTCTCTGACCGAGATAGCTGAGACCCATAACATAAGCAGACAGGGTGTCCATGATCTGATAAAAAGGGGAGAGCAGTCCCTGTATAAGCTGGATAAAAAGCTAAATTATTACATGAAATGGTCTCAGTTGGAGGAAGGTATAAAAAGTATAAATGAAACACTGGAATATATATGTAAGTTATCCGATGATGATTTTGCAGAGTGTCCGGACAGAATAAGACGGATGGTTCTTGATATTCGTCAGAGACTTTTGAAGCTTGGTGATACATGGATTGGGAGGTAAGATGATGGCATTCGAAGGATTGGCGGACAAACTACAGGCAGCCTTAAAGCGCTTAACAGGTAAAGGGAAACTGAATGAGAGAGACGTAAAGGAAGCAATGCGTGAAGTAAGGCTGGCTCTTCTCGAAGCTGATGTTAACTATATTGTGGTCAAGGATCTTGTGAAAAGAATCACCGAGCGAGCGGTAGGGCAGGAAATAATGCAAAGCCTGACCCCCGGGCAGCAGGTTATTAAAATTGTAAACGAAGAACTTACTGCACTGATGGGTGGGACACAAAGCAAAATCAATCTTGTACCGAATCAGCCTACCGTAATTATGATGGTAGGGCTGCAGGGTTCAGGAAAGACTACTACGGCTGCCAAGCTGGCCGGACATTTAAAAGGCCAGGGAAGAAATTCGTTGTTGGTAGCCTGTGATATATATCGCCCGGCTGCAATAAAGCAGCTTCAGGTAGTGGGTGAAAGGGTTGACGTTCCGGTATTTGAACGGGGACAAAAAGATCCCGTTAAGATTGCAAAAGAAGCTTTGGCATTGGCAAAAAAGGAACAGAAGGATGTCGTTATAATTGATACTGCCGGAAGGCTGCACGTAGATGAGGAATTGATGGATGAACTGTCAAGGCTTAAAGCCGAGGTAAAACCCCATGAAATACTTCTTGTGGTCGATGCCATGACAGGTCAGGATGCCGTGAATGTAGCCAAAAGTTTCAACGAAAGACTGGGACTTGATGGGGTTGTGCTTACCAAACTTGATGGAGATACCCGTGGTGGTGCAGCTCTGTCGGTTAAAGCTGTTACAGGTAAACCCATTAAATTTGTGGGAACCGGTGAGAAGTTGAATGACTTTGAGCCATTTTATCCTGACAGAATGGCGTCGCGGATTCTTGGAATGGGGGATATACTTACCCTTATTGACAGAGCTCAGGCGGCAATTGATGAGAAAAAGGCTGAAGAGTTAGAAAAGAAACTCAGGAAGCAGCAGTTTACTCTTGAGGATTTTTTAGAACAGATGCAGCAGCTGAAGAATATGGGTTCCTTAAGCGATATTGTAGGTATGCTGCCGGGTATTGACATGCGCAAGCTTTCTGCTGCAGGCGGATTAGACGAGAAGGAACTGGTAAGAACCGAAGCCATCATTCAATCCATGACACGTGAAGAAAGAAGAAATCCTTCGATTATTAATGCCAGCCGGAAGAGACGAATTGCTATGGGCAGCGGAACCAGGGTACAGGACGTAAACAGGCTTTTGAAATCATTCGAGCAGTTTAGAAAAATGATGAAACAGATGTCTAATATCGAAAGATCGATAAAACGGGGAAGATTTCAATTTCCATTTATGTAGCTTATAACTGGTTATTTTTTGCCAGTTATCAGATAAAAATAATCAAAACAACGGAGGTGGAATTGTGGCGGTAAAAATAAGGCTGAAGAGAATGGGTGCCAAGAAAGCTCCCCATTATCGTGTGGTAGTGGCCGACTCCAGGTCACCACGAGACGGGAGGTTTATTGAAGAAATAGGCTACTATAATCCAGTTGCCAAACCTGAAGAGATCAAAATTGATGTTGAGAAGGCCAAAAGCTGGCTCAGCAAAGGCGCCCAGCCTACAGATACGGCAAGGGCACTGCTGAAGAAATGTGGAGTAATATAATGCTTAATCACTGTAGTGAGGGGTGTTATTAATGGGCGAATTAGTCAAATTCATAGCGCAATCCTTAGTTGATAATCCCGAACAGGTGAGCGTAAATGAGGTACAGGGGGAGCAATCAATAATAATAGAATTAAGAGTTGCTCCTGAAGATATGGGTAAGGTAATTGGAAAACAAGGACGAATTGCAAAGGCCATCAGGACTATTGTTAAGGCTGCAGCTATTAAAGAGAAAAAGAAGGTTATGGTGGAAATTATTTAGGACTGTAAAGCAGTTCGGGTTGAAGTATAATCTAAAGTTTATGATTACTGCCGGAAATCCCACCTTCTTGTAAGGTGGGAAAAGGCACATTAATGGGGTTCGTTGCTTTAGGAGGTTCAGTGCCAATGGAATTGCTTAAATACCTTTCAGTTGGATATGTTCTAAAACCGCATGGCGTCAGAGGCGCGCTAAAGGTAGAACCCCTTACCGATAATATGTACAGATTTGACTACTTGGACCAGGTTTTTTTAAAAAAAGGCAACAATCAATACAGGCCGGTAAAAATCGAAGACAGAAAATATGGTAAAAATTTTGTCATATTAAAATTGGAAGGATATGAAGACAGAAATCAATCCGAAACTCTACGGGGTGAATATCTATGGGTTCCAAGGGAAAATGCGGTAGCTCTTCCCGAGGATACCTACTATATAGCTGACATTATAGGTTGCTCCGTTGAAACCAGCAACGGGCAATTGCTTGGACATATTGTCAGGGTGTTAAAGACCGGAAGTAATGATGTGTATATAGTCAGGGATAAAAGCAAAAACGAAATACTTATACCTGCACTTAAAAAGGTAGTCAATAAAATTAACCTGGTGGATAGGAAGATAATTGTAAAAGCAGAGGAGATGGAGGGGTTATTGACCGATGAAGATTGATGTACTTACTCTTTTTCCCGAGATGTTTGACCCCATACTATCCTCCAGCATTATCGGTAGGGCTGTAAATAACGGGATAATACAGATAGATGTATATAATATAAGAGATTTTGCAAGAAATAAACATAAGCAGGTGGATGATTATCCCTACGGCGGGGGGCATGGAATGATACTTGCACCCCAGCCATTGTTTGATGCCATTGGCCATGTTCTTTCCAAAAGTAATGCGGACAGAAGCACGGTTATCTATATGTCTCCCCAGGGGAAAGTCTTAAATCAGGATATGGCCAGGTGTCTGGCTCAGGAACCCCATATCGTTGTGTTGTGTGGTCACTATGAAGGAGTAGATCAAAGAGTAATCGATAAGTTTGTAGACATCGAGATTTCCATAGGTGATTACGTCCTAACCGGTGGGGAGATTCCCACTATGGTGCTGGTGGATTGTGTAGCCCGTCTTGTGCCGGGTGTATTGGGTAATCCGGAATCTATAAAGGACGAATCTTTTTCAAGAGGATTGCTGGAGTATCCTCAATATACACGGCCGCAGGAATATGAGGGATATACTGTACCGGAAGTTTTGTTATCAGGTAATCACCGGGAGATTGAAAGATGGAGATTGAAAGAGAGTCTGCGGAATACTTTAAAAAAACGACCCGATCTGTTAAAAGAAGCTGAATTGTTGCCCCATGAGATAGAGCTGCTTAGGGAGATTCAGCAGGAGATGGATGTTCTCTGATAATGGAAAATTGTTTATTGCTATCGATGATGCTATATGCTATAATTTACGTTGTTGTTGCAGATGATACAATGATTTGGTTTTACATGAAGGTGTTTTGAGCGGGAAGGAGGTTGAACGAAATTATGGATGTTATTAAAATGATAGAGAATCAACAGCTCCGTGACGACATCCCCGAGTTTAATGTCGGTGACACCGTAAGGGTTTTTGTTAAGGTAGTGGAAGGGAACCGGCAGAGACTTCAAGCATTTGAAGGAGTTGTTATTCAAAGGAAAAACGGTGGAATAAATGAAACCTTTACAGTACGAAGAGTTTCCTACGGCGTTGGAGTAGAGAGAACTTTTCCCGTACACTCTCCTATGATTGATCGGATTGAGGTAATCAGGAGAGGAAAAGTACGTAGAGCTAAACTGTTCTACCTAAGGAACAGAGTTGGTAAAGCCGCAAGGATAAAGGAAAAAAGGTTCTGAATTTGATAATATGGGACTGTCATCAGTCCCATATTGCATTGATGTATGTTGATTTTTTTGCGGATGGGTGGATTAACTGTGAAAAAGAAGAAAAGTGAAATTATTGAGTGGCTGGAATCAATTGCTATTGCCCTTTTGATTGCCTTTTTGTTTCGATTTTTTGTATTTGATGTAGTACTGGTTGAAGGCGAATCTATGAGTCCTACCTTATCCTCGGGAGATCGAATTATTGTAAGCAAACTTAGCTACAAGTTTGATAAGCCCAAATATAAGGATATTGTAGTGTTTAAAAACCCTGATAATCCTAAGGTCAGGTATATAAAGAGGGTGGTAGGAGCAGAAGGTGATAGCGTTGAGATTAAAAACGGGGAAGTCTATGTAAACGATCAAAAACTTACTGAGTCGTATATATTAGAACCTACCATGGGCGATTATCCAAAAACCATTGTTCCTGAAGGAACTGTTTTTGCATTGGGAGATAATCGAAACTTTAGCCGGGATAGCAGAAATTCTCATGTCGGCTTTATACCAATGGAGAATATAATCGGCAAAGCAAAGATAAGAATTTGGCCTTTACGATTAATTACCACATTTGATTAAAGGAGACAGGGCATGGCTTTAAGGATTCACTGGTATCCGGGGCATATGAGCAAAGCCAAAAGAATAATCAAAGAGAATATCAGGCTTGTAGACCTGATTATTGAGCTGAGGGATGCACGAATACCGGGGAGCAGCATTAATCCTGAATTTGAACAATTATGCAGGAACAAGGAACGAATAGTGCTTCTTGCAAAAAGTGATTTGGCCGATCCCACAGTAACGCAGGAATGGCTTGACTTTTTTGAGACACAGAAGATTAGGGGTCTGGCCATTAATTGTCTCGACTCAACTGAGATGAACCAGTTAAAAAAATCAATAATAAAACTGGCTGAACAAAAACAAAGGATAATTAAAGAAAGAAAAGGTATTAGAAAAACCATACGTGCGATGGTTGTTGGGATCCCGAATGTTGGCAAATCGACTTTAATAAACAGGCTTGCCGGAAGCGCTAAAGCCCGTACGGAAGACAGACCGGGTGTGACAAGGGGAAAACAGTGGGTGAGAGTACATCATTTCATAGAATTGCTGGATACCCCCGGTCTTTTGTGGCCAAAAGCTGAAGATCATAATGCAATGCTCAAACTTGCTTTTGTAGGCTCAATAAGGGACGAAATTATTGATCTCGTGGAATTGGCTTACGCATTTTTGGATGTGATTATGGATAGATATCCCCAGCCTGTTGTTATGAGGTACAAGCTTGATAATACCGGGGGCTTACGGGGATATGAGATATTGGAAGCCATATGTATTAACCAGGGATGGATCCGTTCAGGTGGAACCCCTGATTTAGAAAGAGGTGCTAGGCAGCTGTTAAACGACTTCCGATCCGGCAAGCTGGGTAGGATTACCCTTGAAACCCCGTAATTCCCGCGGTTTATGATTGCTTGTCCATTTTCACCTATATCCAGTACTGGCGGTCCAGTCTTCTGTATTGAATCGCTTCAGCCAGGTGATGATCCTGTATGTTTTCGGACTTGTCCAGATCGGCTATAGTGCGGGCCACCTTTAATATCCTGATGTAGGCTCTTGCGCTTAGATTTAGCGAAACAAAGGCATTACGCATCATTTTTCTTTGCCTGGAATTGATTTTGCAGTATTTATCAATCAGCTTTGAACTGAGCTGTGAATTACAAAATATCCCATCGTTTTTATAGCGCTCGATTTGCACACGTCTTGCTCTGTTAACCCTGGATCTGATGGAAGAGGATTTCTCACTTTTACTATTCATACTCAGCTCTTCAAAGGGAATTGCAGGGACCTCTATCTGTATATCAAAGCGATCCATAAGAGGACCTGAAATTTTTCCAAGATATCTGCTAATCTGTAACGGGGTACAAAGGCATTCCCTTGTTTTATCACCGAAAAATCCACATGGACATGGATTGGCTGAACCGATTAGGGTAAATGAAGCTGGAAATGAAGCAGTGCCATTGGAACGGGATATGGTGACAACCCCGTCTTCCAGCGGTTGTCGCAGAGCCTCCAGCACATCTCTCCGGAATTCCGGCAGTTCGTCCAAAAACAGTACGCCGTGATGAGCCAGGCTGATTTCCCCGGGTTGTGGAATTCTGCCTCCGCCTACCAGAGCAGCGGTGGAAATGGTGTGATGAGGTGAGCGGAAAGGGCGGTAGTTTATAAGCCCCTCAGACGCATCAAGAAGGCCGGCGGCACTGTATATTTTTGATATTTCCAATGATTCCTCGTATGTGAGTTCCGGCAGTATTGATGGCAGTCTTCTTGCCAGCATGGTTTTACCCGAACCGGGAGGACCTATCATGATTGCATTGTGTCCACCTGCCGCTGCGATTTCAAGGGCTCGCTTTGCTCCTTCCTGACCTTTTACATCTGAAAAGTCCTCGATAATATTGGGAACAGTATTATCGTTGAGAGTATGGGCCTTTTTATACGGTGATGGACAGGATTCATTTTTGAACATGGAAACAAGCTCGTTTAGTGTGCTTGCAGTGTAGACATCTATTTCCTTGACATGGCTGGCCTCGGCAGCGTTTCCACGGGCAAGGACAACGCTTTTTACCTGATCTTTAACCGATAAAAGAGCAGGTAATACACCGTGTATAGGTCTGATACTGCCGTCCAGTGACAGTTCACCCAGGAAAACACTCCGGGCAAGAGGATGGTAGGGGATTTGTCCGGTGGCTAAAAGTATTGCGACTGCAATTGCCAAATCATGGGCGGGACCTTCCTTTTTTGTATCCGCGGGAGCAAGGTTCACAGTGATCCGCTTCACCGGAAATTCAAGACCGCTGTTTTTAATCGCTGCTCTTACCCGCTCTCTGGATTCTTTTACTGCCGGGTCAGGCAGGCCTACAATGTCGAAAAAAGGTAATCCGCTGGATATATCTACTTCTACTTCAATGATATACCCGTCAATCCCAAATAGCCCTGCACTTCTTACCTTGGCTAGCAAAATCATCCTCCTTTGCGCAGATTTACATATTTATTTGCTTTTGATAATTCTAATTAAAAATAAATTAAAATGCATTTTCAATATGGTTGAATTGACATGTACCATCGGGTTTGGCATACACTTCAACTATGTCAAACCGGCAGTCAAAGCTGTATAGTCCATTGGCCTTAATGTAATACTGGGACAACAAATGATACTTTTTCTGCTTGGTACGGGTTACTGATTCGGCAGGTAACCCGAAATTTAAATAACGCCTGGTCTTAACCTCGACAAAAACAAGGGTATTTTGTTTAATTGCAATAAGGTCGATCTCACCAAATCGACATTGGTAGTTACGGTCAGTAATACGAAAACCTTTTTCATGAGTAAGATACCGGGCCGCCATTTCTTCTCCCCACCGGCCAAGTTCTTTGTGGTTCATCCGTATTATCCCCCTTGTAATTGAGAAAATATTATACGGCTATTCAGAATTGATGGTAATGATTTTTTTGCAGAATGATCTGCGGTGTATGGGAGATAAACCAAATCTTTGAATTGCTTCAATATGCTGTTTTGTACCATACCCCATATGCCTGTCAAAGCCGTATTCAGGGTATTTTTCAGCCCATTTCATCATCTCCCGATCCCTTGTAACTTTGGCTATTATTGATGCGGCAGCAATTGACAGAGAGCGGACATCCCCCTTTATCAGAGAATGCTGGGGAATGGGGCAGTTTTTCAGCTCTACGGCGTCGATTAGAAGACAATCGGGTTTACAGGAACAATTTTGTATAGCCTGCTTCATAGCTATACGGGTTGAATTAAGTATATTGATTTCATCTATTTGCTCGGGACCAACCCGGCCTATTCCAACGGCAATTGATGAAGACATAATGGTCTGGTAAATTTTTTCTCTTTGTGAAGGAGAAAGTCTTTTAGAATCTCTTATATTGTTATTTTTATCCAGTATTTCGCTAATCAGCGTTTTCTTTGGAAGGATTACACAGGCGGCTACTACGGGACCGGCTAATGGACCACGTCCCGCTTCATCAATTCCTCCCACAAGGTTATATCCCATGTCCCACAGTTTTGTATCTTCAAAAAGCATATTTTCATCCAGATTATATGGGGTGGCCACCTTGAATCCCTCCTTGAAATATGAGATAGTCTATGCACCGGAATGCACAAGAGAGTAGCAAACTAATACTATAATACTATTATAGCATTATATCGTCAATGACGCTAATCCGGCATCCATATGAATGGGCCCAGACTAATCGAATGTTATTCCGGCAAAAATGCTATAATTAGTCATTTTTCCCGGATTGCTTTAAATGGGATATAATTCTTTGAGTATAACTAATAGCGAGTTTGATGATGTCCCCGGAGCAGATTTTACTTATTTCTAACCTTGGAGCTTCAGTGATTGGAATAATATTCCCTAAAAATAATAATCGATTAGAGATATCATAATATATGCTGCAATGGGAAATCTTGCTTGACTCATTGTAATGTGAAATGTATCATAAAATAAGATGAGTAAAGATTGCATGTGGAGGAGAAGAAGGTGGTACAAACCCAGGATAAGGTATACTGGATATGGTTATCGAGCATACCTGAAATAGGGTCAAAGAGGTTTTACTATTTAATTGAAAGATTTGGAAGTCCAAAAGGTGTTTGGGACAGTGACGTCAGTGAACTAAAAGAGATATGCAGGTTTATGGGAAGCAGAGCGGTTCAAAGTATTATAAATCACAAAAAACCTGTATATGTGGAACAGGCACAGAAGATCTATGAAGATCCGAGCATTAATGTAATAACTTTGATAGATGATGAATATCCTAAACTCCTGAAGACCATTTATGATCCGCCTGCAGTACTTTACTGTAAGGGCAAGCCGCTTACAGAAACGCCTTTCATGGTTTCTATCGTAGGTTCCAGAAGGACAACGGAGTATGGCAGGCAGATGGCTGAAAAATTTGCCTATGAGTTATCAGGCGCCGGTTTTACCATAGTAAGCGGACTTGCACGGGGAATAGATACTATGGCACATAAAGGAGCAATAAAAGCTGAAGGTTACACCATAGGAGTACTCGGATGTGGTGTTGATATTGTTTACCCTAAGGAGAACAAGAGATTGTTTATGCAAATGGAACGGTATGGAACATTGGTGAGCGAATATCCGCCGGGCACACAGCCGGCCCCTGGCAATTTCCCTGCCAGGAACAGAATTATTAGCGGGCTGTCTCATGCTGTGCTGGTAATTGAGGCGGGAAGCAGAAGTGGAGCCCTGATTACTTGTGATTTTGCTTTGGAGCAGGGTAGAGACGTGTTTGCTCTTCCAGGCAATGTAAACAGTCCCTATAGCCTAGGAACTAACCAGCTTATTAAAGAGGGAGCAAAAATGGTAACATGTGTGGAGGATATTTTAGAGGAATTTGGTATGGATGAGTATCAAACCGGCGGCAAATCTCCACAACCGGCATATCAGCTGGATATTTTTGAGACTCAGGTGTATAATGCTCTTGAAGATGGAGAAAAACATCTGGAAGAACTGGTTGCCATAACTGGTTTTGACGTAGCTAAGCTGAATGCCATCCTTACTATTTTGGAAATGAAAGGAGTAGTTAAACAATTATCCGGGGGTAAATTTGTTAAACAGTGGATGAACTGAATGGAGGGATAATGTGGCACAAAATTTGGTTATCGTAGAATCCCCTGCCAAAGCAAAGACTATAAAAAAATTTTTGGGCAAAGGTTATAATGTTGAAGCTTCAATGGGCCATGTCAGAGATCTGCCCAAAAGCCAGCTGGGGGTGGATATAGATAATGATTTTGAACCCAAGTATATAACCATACGTGGAAAGGGAGAAATAATAAAGAAACTGAAAAAAGAAGCTAAAAATGCCAAAAAAATATATCTGGCCACCGACCCTGATCGGGAGGGAGAGGCTATATCATGGCACATTGCCTATCTTCTGGATATTGATCCGTCTTCGGCCTGCAGAATTGAGTTCAACGAGATTACCCAGCAAGCAATAAAAAATGCTGTAAAAAATCCTAGAACCATAAATATGAGTTTGGTAGACGCTCAGCAGGCAAGAAGGATTCTGGACAGGGTGGTAGGTTATACCATAAGTCCATTGCTGTGGCGTAAGGTTAAGAAAGGGCTAAGTGCCGGAAGGGTTCAGTCAGTGGCGACAAGAATGGTGTGTGAGCGTGAAAAGGAGATTCAGGAGTTTATACCTGAGGAATACTGGACTATAACCGGTAAGTTTACCAAACAGGGCGATAAACTTGAATTTGAAGCAAACTTCTATGGCAAAAAAGGAAAAAAAATAACACCTAAAAACGAAGAGGAAGTAGAAGCTTTTACCGGTAAATTAAAGAACGCTGAATATTATGTGGAAAGCATAAAACGGGGCACAAAAAAGCGAGGAGCACCACCTCCTTTTATAACCAGTACTCTGCAGCAGGAAGCCTATCGGAAGCTGGGGTTTAGTGCTCAAAAGACCATGATGATTGCACAGCAGTTGTACGAAGGTATCGAAATAAAAGGTGAAGGAGCAGTTGGCCTGGTAACATATATCCGTACCGATTCTGTAAGAGTGTCAGAACAGGCGCAAAGAGAAGCTCTTGAATATATAAAAGATAAGTATGGCCAGGAGTATGTTCCTGATAAACCAAATCAATACAGGACCAGGAGAAGTTCCCAGGATGCTCATGAGGCAATACGTCCTACATCCATTATGAGAGAACCTGATGCAATAAAGACATCACTGAAGAGAGATCAGTACAGGTTGTACCGATTAATATATGAACGTTTTCTGGCCAGTCAAATGGCTCCGGCGATATATGAGACCGTAACAGTGGACATTATGGGGAATGAATATCTGTTCAGGGCAAGCGGATCACGGAAAATTTTTTCGGGACATACCGTCATATATTTGGAGGGTACTGATAACGGATCCGAAGATAAAGAAAAAGATATAAAACTACCCGAATTAAGTGAAGGCGAAAAGGTTGAACTAAAGAAACTGGTGCCCGAACAGCATTTTACACAACCACCTTCCAGGTATACAGAAGCATCACTTGTGCGTGCACTGGAAGAAATGGGTATAGGACGGCCCAGCACTTATGCTCCTACTCTGGCAACTATTATTTCCCGCGGCTATGTTGTACGTGAGCAGAAGTATCTTGTACCTACTGAATTAGGTTTTATTGTCAACGATTTAATGATGGAATACTTCTCCGATATAGTTGACTATAAATTTACTGCAGAGATGGAAAAGCAGCTTGACGAGGTTGAGGAAGGTAAGAAGGATTGGCAGGAAATACTGCGGGAATTCTATATACCTTTCCAGGTTTTATTAAAACAGGCTGACGAAGAAATATCCAAGATCCAGATCAGGGAAGAAGTGTCGGATGTTAAGTGTGATAAATGTGGAGCCAATATGGTGATTAAAATGGGACGTTATGGCAAGTTTCTGGCCTGTCCCAATTTTCCTGAATGTCGTAATACAAAACCTCTGGTTGAAAAAATTGATGTTAAATGCCCAAAATGTAAAGGTTATGTAGTAATAAGACGCACTAAAAAGGGTAAAAAGTTTTATGGATGTGAAAACTATCCTGAGTGTGATTTTGTATCATGGGAAGTGCCATCAGGCAAAGAATGTCCGAACTGTGGCTCTCACATGATAGTCAGGTTGAGAAAAAACGGTGAAGAGTATACGGTATGTTCCGACAGAAAATGCGGATATATGGAAGAGAAGTGATATAACATATGAAAAAAACGGTAAGGGTAATTGGCGGCGGTCTGGCAGGTTGTGAGGCTGCATGGCAGCTGGCACGGGCAGGAATATTTGTGGAGCTGTACGAAATGCGGCCTGGTTTGATGACGCCAGCACATAGTACGTCAAAATTAGGTGAACTGGTCTGCAGTAACTCACTTGGTTCATTCAGGCTGGAAAACGCTTCGGGTCTTCTAAAAGAGGAGATGCGGCTGCTGGGTTCTCTGATTATAGAGGCAGCAGATGCAACCAGAGTTCCCGCAGGAGGCGCGCTGGCGGTTGATCGTGAAATGTTTTCCGGCTATATTACTGATAAAATAGAGAACCATCCAAATATTTCCGTTATTCGTGAAGAGGTTAAGGACATTCCTGAAGGAAACTATACTGTTATAGCTACCGGTCCATTGTCCTCTCCTGCCATATCTGAAGCCATTAAAAAGATAATAAAACAGGATTATCTATACTTCTACGATGCAGCGGCACCGATAGTTGTTAAAGATTCTCTGGATCCTGAAATAGTATTTAAAGCGTCAAGATACGGCAGGGGTGAAGATTATCTCAACTGCCCCATGTCCAGGGAAGTATATGAGAGATTTTGGCATGAACTTGTCAATGCAGACACGGTAACCCTTAAGGAATTTGAAGATCAAAAAGTTTTTGAAGGCTGTATGCCAATAGAGGTTATGGCTAAAAGAGGTATTGATACATTACGTTTTGGGCCGTTAAAACCGGTGGGAATCCGGGATCCAAGGACCGGAAAAGAACCATATGCGGTTGTTCAATTGCGGCAGGACAACCGCATGGCTACACTATATAATATGGTGGGTTTTCAAACCAATCTGCTGTTTGGTGAACAAAAGAGGGTATTCTCTATGATTCCGGGTATGGAGAACGCTGAGTTTGTCCGCTATGGCGTAATGCACCGGAACACCTATATCAATTCACCTAAGCTGCTGAATTCGCATTATGGACTTAAGAGCAACCCTTATATATTTTTTGCCGGTCAAATTACCGGTGTGGAAGGTTATGTTGAGTCAGCTTCAAGCGGACTGATGGCAGGCCTTACCATTGCACTGCTTATTCATGGTCAGCCGCCAATAGATTTCCCGGACACAACTGCTATAGGAGCGCTGGCAGGCTATATATCCGATTCCCGCATAGAGAATTTTCAGCCTATGAATATTAATTTTGGAATTATATCACCGTTGGACACAAAAATTCGCTCAAAAAGGGAAAGAAATTTAAAACTTTCTGAAAGATCGCTACGGATCATTAAAGAGATAATAAATAACAGCGAAATACAAAAATTCCAAATATATTGAAATTTTTGAAAAATTGTGATAATATTTGGATGTTTAATTTGGAAGGGAAGGGGAAGCCAACATATGTTTACTGGAACTACGATTATTGCAGTAAGAAGGGGAAACAAGGGTGCAATAGGCGGGGATGGACAGGTAACCCTGGGACAAAATACCATTATGAAGCAAGGGGCACGTAAGATTCGAAGGCTTTTTCATAACAAAATCGTAGTGGGTTTTGCCGGTTCGGTGGCTGATTCCTTTACATTAAGCGAAAAGTTTGAGACAAAGCTTGAGGAATATTCAGGAAACTTGCAGCGTGCTGCTGTGGAACTGGCAAAGGATTGGCGTGCCGACAGGGTACTGAGAAGGCTGGAGGCAATGCTTATTGCTATAGATTCAAAAGATCTGCTGATAATTTCAGGTACGGGCGAGGTTATTGAACCGGATGATCAAATTGCCGCTATTGGTTCAGGTGGAAACTATGCTTTGGCAGCTGCCAGAGCTTTAATTCAAAACACCGATCTGGAACCTGCAGAAATTGTAAGGAAATCGTTGGAGATAGCTTCCTCAATTTGTGTGTATACAAACAGTAACATATATGTGGAAGAAGTATAGGAGGGAAAACTTTTGACCAGTGATTTTACTCCGAGAGAGATAGTCGAGAGACTTAATAAATATATAATAGGACAGGATAAAGCCAAGAAATCAGTTGCAATAGCTTTAAGAAACCGTTACCGCCGGAGCAAGCTTAATCCGGAATTGAGGGACGAGATTACTCCGAAGAATATTATCCTGATGGGACCTACCGGTGTTGGAAAAACTGAGATAGCTCGGCGTTTGGCAAAGCTTGTAAACGCTCCTTTTATAAAGGTTGAAGCCACAAAATATACAGAAGTGGGTTATGTAGGTCGGGATGTTGAATCAATGGTAAGGGATCTTGTGGAAGAAGCTATAAGAATGGTTAAAAGCCAGAAGATGGAACAAGTTAAAGAAAAAGCCGCTCTGGCTGCCGAAAACCGTATACTGGATGAACTCTTACCAACACCAAGAAAGAGAAGGACACAGGGTCCTTTTGGAATGCTGTTTCCTTCAGAACAACCCGTTGATGAAGAACAAGTGGATGATCAGGAAGGGATGGCAAACACCAGGGAAAAGCTGAGACAAAGGCTGCGCAGCGGATTGCTTGAAGATAATATAATAGAAATTGAGGTGGAGGACTCGAAATATTCGGGGTTTGGTTTTATTCCCGGAGTGGGGAATGAGGATATTCTTGTTCATATACAGGATGCATTCGGCAATTTGTTTCCGAAAAAACTGAAAAAGAAAAAGGTAACCATACGGGAGGCCAGGAAATTATTCGAACAGGAAGAAGCGCAGAAGCTTATAGATATGGACGAGGTTGTTGAAGAGGCTGTTTCAGCAGTTGAACAGCACGGAATTATTTTCATTGATGAAATTGACAAGATCGCCGGCAGAGAAGCAAGTGGAAATCCTGATGTTTCACGGGAAGGTGTGCAACGGGATATTCTGCCGATTGTTGAAGGAACTACCGTTATGACCAAGTATGGTCCTGTTAAAACTGACTATATATTATTTATTGCTGCCGGTGCGTTTCATATATCCAAAGTTTCGGATCTTATTCCCGAGCTTCAGGGCAGATTTCCGATCAGGGTTGAGCTGGAAGCTTTATCACAGGAAGACTTTAAACGTATTCTGACTCAACCTGAAAATGCAATTATTAAGCAGCAAATAGCTTTGTTAAAGGTTGAGGATGTGGATCTGGAATTTACTGAGGATGCCATAGAAGAAATAGCCAGTATTGCTTATATAATGAACCAGACCAGCGAAAATATAGGTGCGCGCCGGTTGTATACCGTAATGGAAAAGCTTATGGAGGATATTTCATTTAATGCTGATAAGCTGGCTGGACAAAAAATGGTAATAGACGGACAGTATGTCAGAGATGCCTTGCAGGATATATTACAACAAAATGATCTTGACAGATTTATCCTATAAGAGCTATATGGATTTATCAATAAAAGTCATAAATGCTATAAGATTGTTATGAAGAATTGAACAATATATTCAGCGGGGAGTGGGGCTGTATATGTCAAATAGTTTATTGGATAAAATAAGGAGTTTAAGCCGGATTTTTCAGAACGGTCAGAAAAGCGGTATTGATTTGTACCAATTATGTGATGCTTTAAGCAGGATACTGGAATGCAGTGTGATTATTCTCGACAACAGAGGACACATTCTGGGTCGTGCGGATATTTACAGCAGCGAGATGAATTCAAACAAACCCATGCCAGAAATATCATCAAATCTGCCTGCTGAATATAACAGTCGTCTTCTGGAAGTGCATTTTACTCAGGCGAATGTATCAGATATATTTAATACCGGAGAGGAAACCTGTACCGTTACCATATCACCGGTATATTATGGCGGCAACAGACTTGGTACTATGATATTTAAGCGTATAAATAATGAAAAATTTACCGAAGATGATCTGGTAATAATTGAATATGGTATAATGGTAGTTGCAATGGAAATAATGCGTATAAAGATGGAGAAAATGGGTGAGGATGAACGGAAAATTTCCATGGTGGAAATGGCAATGGGGACCCTGTCTTATTCCGAGCTTGAGGCTGTGGAGCATGTGTTCAGGGAACTTAACGGTAATGAAGGGCTTCTGGTAGCAAGTAAAATTGCTGACCGGGAAGGAATTACTCGATCGGTTATAGTAAACGCCCTAAGAAAACTTGAGAGTGCCGGCATCATTGAATCCCGTTCACTGGGCATGAAAGGAACCTATATAAAGATTTTGAATGACAAACTACTGTCCCAATTGGGAAAAATACAGTAGTTGATATATTAAGTCGAAAGAAGTGAAGTTATGTTTAACGAAATTAACAGGGTCAAAAGAGTGCTTAAGGAAAATGGATACCGGTTAACACCACAGCGTAGATCTACCCTTGAAGTAATCCTGGAGAATAAGGGACGGCATATGAGCACAGAAGAGATCTATGAAAGCGTAAAAAAAACGTGCCCGGAAATCGGACTGGCTACCGTGTATCGAACCGTACTACTCTTTGAAGAGCTGGGAATTTTGTCTAAACATAATTTTGACGATGGTAAGAATCGCTATGAAATGAGCGCCGCAAATGAGGATCACCACCATCATCACCTGATATGCCTCAAATGCGGACAGGTTATAGAAGTCGAAGAGGATTTACTGGACGTGTTGGAGAATAAAATCCAGGAAAAACACCGTTTTGTAATAAAAGATCATAATGTAAAATTTTTTGGATATTGTGAGGAATGCAGACAAAATTAACCCCGATGCCGAATCGGGGTTAATTGTTTATACCAGCGGCACAGGATAAGCCTCCTGCCGGTTTAATGTTCTGAATAAGCCGTATTGTCAATACATATACTAAACATGCTGATTTTAAAATATGCACATAAAATATTTGAAGTCGGAAAGGATGATACGGTGAAAGGGATTATTATGGCGGGAGGTTCTGGTTCGCGTTTACGGCCCCTTACCTGTGATCTGCCGAAACCTATGGTGCCTGTAATGGCCAGACCCGTCATGACTTACAGCATTGAGTTACTGAAGAGGCATGACATTAAAGATATAGGGATAACTCTTCAGTATCTTCCACAGATGATACAGGATTATTTTCAGGATGGTTCTGAATATGGAGTAAAACTAAATTATTTTATAGAGGATACTCCTCTGGGAACGGCGGGAAGTGTCAAAAATGCTGAAAAATTTCTGGAGGAAACCTTTATCGTTATAAGCGGAGATGCATTGACAGATATTAATATTAGCAAGGCCGTTGATTTCCATAAAGAAAAAGGAGCAATTGCAACTCTTGTGCTAAAAAGGGTAAAAGTACCTTTGGAATATGGTGTGGTAATCACCGGAGAGGATGGGGCAATCACGCGTTTTGTGGAAAAACCAAACTGGGGTGAGGTGTTCAGCGATACGGTCAACACGGGTATATATATCCTTGAACCTGAAGTTCTTAGCTATTTTAAATCCGGACAGAAATTTGATTTTAGCCAGGATTTGTTCCCAATGCTTCTTGATAAGGGAAAACCTATGTATGGTTACATAACAGATGAATACTGGTGCGATATTGGGAATCTTCAAACATATCTTCAGGCACATTTCGATATGTTGTCGGGCAAGGTCAGGTTTTCGCTGCCCGTAAAAAAAATAAAAGATAATGTCTGGATTGGGGAAAACGTGGATATTAATTCTGCTGCCGAACTGGAAGGTCCCTGTTTTATCGGGGATTATACCCGAATCGGTGAAGGGGCGTATATTGGTGCTTATACGATCATAGGAAACCACAACAATATTGGACCGCATACCAGCATAAAAAGAAGCGTGCTGTGGGATCACATAAATCTTGGAAGATGTGTTGAAATACGCGGTGCTGCCCTGTGCAACAGGGTAGATATACGTGAAAGGGTGTCGATATATGAAGGAGCTGTCATCGGGGACGGATGTATGCTAAAACCCAGAGTAACGGTTAAGCCTGATGTAAAAATATGGCCGGGCAAAGTTATTGAGCATGGATCCTGTGTTCAATATAATGTTATTTGGGGAACACGGGTCAATAATACTTTATTTGGGAAAAACGGCATTAAAGGAAAGATAAACGTGGATATGGATCCCAGGTTTGTTGTCCGTCTGGGTTGTGCGCTTGGGACAAAGCTTAAGCCGGGTAAGCGTATCGGTATAAGCTATGATGAAAAAAACGGAAGTTCCATGCTGAAGAATGCCATGATATCCGGGCTTTTATCGTCCGGTGTCCAGGTATATGATTTAGGGCAGCTTACAACCCCCATTCTCAGATTTATAGTACCATATATCGGCTTGGACGGTGGAGTCCATATCTTTGCTGACGATGAAACGGATCAAACAGTACGTATACATTTTGTGGATAAGGATGGAGGGAATATATCTCCTTCTGATGAACGGCAAATAGAAAGCTTATATATGCGGGAAGATTTCCAAAATGCCAGTTATGATAATATACCGGAGATCCATAATTTATTGAGCGTTCCCCTGTTTTACACAAAGAACTTAATTAATTCAGTAGATGTGGATGTTATTAAAAGGAATGGCTTCAATATTTTGGTTTCGACGAAGGGGAAGGTTATATCGTCCGTCATCAAATCATTATTATTGGATCTGGGTTGTGAATTCCGCATTACCGAGGGCGATATTATAACTGAATTTAAACATGGTTCCTATGCTCTTGGCTGCAGAATCGACCCCAACGGAGAAGAGATGGAGCTCTATGATGAAAATGGCAGACTGGTTGATAAGGATTGTTTTCCTGTGTTAAGAGGTTTGATTTGTTTGAAAAATGCCGGAACAAAAGAAGTGGTTGTACCTTATACAGCGCCGGGTGCTATAGAGACCATAGCAGAATCTATGAAGGGCAAAGTTATCCGCACAAAATCAAATCAGCATGCTTTGATGAGCGAGGTCTTGAAAAGAGAAAACAGGGGGGCAAACCGGATACTGCCGTTATACTGCGATGCAATAGCCCTGCTTGTAAAAATTTTAGAGGTTATAGCCGTTGAACAAAAATCTCTGTCAGAGTATATAAAATCCATACCGGATTTCTATATAAAAGAAAAAGTAATAGAATGTCCATGGGAAGACAAAGGTAAGGTAATGCGATGGCTGATACAAGAGGAAAGCAAGGGTAAAAATGCAGTTGAGTTGTTTGAAGGAATAAAAATCCGTCATGAAAATGGCTGGGCGTTGATATTACCTGATTCTGAAGAGGCTGTTTGCCGCATATACAGCGAGGGGATGTCTGAAGAATATGCTGAAGAACTGACCAGGTTTTATGAAGAGAAAATAAAATGGGCAAGAGAACAGTGAACAGGCAGACAGCTTGTGTATACGGTTGGAAGAAGCTGGCTCGAACGAACGCCGAGTTGGCTTCTTTTTTTGAAGTAAAGTTGCACAGAGAATGCAAATACTGTATAATTGAGGATAATGGTTATGAGCGGAATACGATTATATAAAAGGAGGATAAGGATTATTTGTGGCATCAAGAAATAATGTATTAAAACTTATACCACTTGGTGGAGTAAATGAGATCGGAAAGAACATGACAGTGTTTGAATACGGGAACGATATCATTGTGGTTGATTGTGGGGTTAGTTTTCCCGAGGATGATATGTTGGGCGTAGATCTTGTTATACCTGACATATCATACCTGATTAAAAACAAAGAAAGGGTAAGGGCTTTTATTCTTACTCATGGTCATGAAGATCATATAGGAGCTCTGCCATACGTGCTAAGACAGATAAATGCGCCGGTGTATGGCACTCGTTTGACATTGGGCTTGGTAGAGAATAAATTAAAAGAACATCGCAGTTTAGAGAATACCACCTTACAAAGGGTAAAACCGGGTGGCAGTATAAAGATTGGTGCATTCACCATTGAATTTATAAAAACCAGTCACAGCATTGCTGATTCGGTAGCTCTCGCCATACATACACCGGTGGGGACTATTGTCCATACCAGCGATTTTAAAATTGATTTTACACCTATAGACGGAGAGGTTATAGATCTGGCTAAGTTTGCCCAGTTGGGTCAAAAAGGTGTGCTTGCGTTACTGGCTGATAGTACAAATGTTGAAAGGCCCGGCTATACCATGTCTGAAAAAACAGTAGGCCAGACTTTTGAGTCAATTTTTGATGAAGCAACCGGGCGGATTATTGTTGCTACATTTGCATCTAATATACACCGTATACAGCAGATTTTTGATGCTGCTGTCAAACATGAAAGAAAGGTTTGTATTTCAGGACGCAGTATGTCAAATGTAGTTGCTGTGGCTATGGAGCTGGGCTATCTTAGTGTTCCTAAAAGGACACTTATTGATATTGATCAGATTGATAATTATCCGGATGATAAAATAGTGGTAATTACAACGGGGACACAAGGTGAACCAATGTCCGCTCTGACCCGTATGGCGACTGCGGAACACCGGAAACTGGAGATTTCACCGGGAGATTTGGTTGTTATTTCAGCAACGCCAATACCCGGAAATGAGAAGCTGGTATATAAGGTAATAAATCAGCTGTTCAGCAGAGGAGCCAAAGTTATTTATGAATCCCTGGCAGATGTGCATGTTTCAGGACATGCCTGCCAGGAAGAGCTTAAACTTATTTACACTTTGGTTAAACCAAAGTTTTTCATCCCTGTGCATGGAGAGTTCAGACATCTTAAGCAGCATGCATTACTGGCAGAATCTCTGGGCATGCCCAAAGAAAATATATTTGTAACAAATATTGGTACGGTGCTGGAGTTTACACCAAATTCCTGTAAGGTGGCGGGAACCGTTACTGCCGGGCGGGTTTTGGTTGATGGATTGGGTATCGGAGATGTAGGGAACATTGTTTTGCGGGACAGGAAACATCTGTCCCAGGATGGTTTGATTGTAATAGTAGTTACAATTTCAAAAGATGCTGGTACAGTTATTGCAGGTCCCGATATAATTTCAAGGGGTTTCGTTTATGTGAGGGAATCCGAGGAGCTAATAGAACAGGCTCGTGAGGTGGTAAAGGGAACCCTGGATAGATGCAAGCAGGAAAGAATTACCGACTGGGCTACGTTAAAAACCAATATCCGGGATGAACTGCGCGGATTTCTTTATGAAAAGACAAAAAGGAATCCTATGATTTTGCCTATCATTATGGAAATTTAACAACCTGGTGAAGGAGGTTTCCATATGAACGTATACGATAAGGCTCATGAGTTGGCCAGAGCATTGTCAGCAAGCAGGGAATACCGGGATTATAAGGCAGCAAAGGAGAAGGTATATCAGAACGAGACAAACAAAAAAATGCTTATGGATTATAAGAGGAAGCAGTTTCAACTGCAGGCTTCTTATCTGAGCGGAAAAAAGCCGTCTGAAGAAGAGTTGGACAGATTTAAGAAGCTTTCGGAGCTTATTCAGTATTCACAGGACATCAGCAGTTTCCTGCAGGCAGAATACCGTCTGAACACCATGGTTTCCGATATTTATAGAATATTGAGTCAAGCCATCGATATGGATCTGGATTTTGTGGAGGAGCAACAACAAGAAGGAGAAGCGGCGAATGAAAAAAACTAATATATCTGCAAATTATATTGCAAGATCTGCTACCATTTCTGCAGTGTATTTTGTGTTAACTATCGTGTTTGAACCGATATCTTTCGGACCCGTCCAGTTCAGATTATCCGAGGCCCTAACCGTTATACCATTTGCCGATTCAGCAGCTATTCCCGGAGTTGCCATTGGGTGCTTGCTGGCCAATTTAAACAGTCCGCTGGGTTTGGTGGATATTCTGGGAGG